>Ga0315906_10001633_pt1 | contig 33015 bp, 57 predicted proteins | sample LakEriMetagenome_4_FD_203526 | JGI IMG/M metagenome (GOLD analysis project Ga0315906, IMG submission 203526) | Freshwater fungal communities from buoy surface, Lake Erie, Ohio, United States - Buoy 2 MA122 | ecosystem: Environmental > Aquatic > Freshwater > Lake > Lake biofilm | place: USA... | reverse complement strand
AATACCTTGTTTCTTTGCTATACCTTTCTGTACAGCTTTGAATCCTGGATTCTTTTTTGCTTTCATTTTACTTTGTTTTTATTAATTACGAAGATAGTTATTTTCTGAATCTTGCTGTCTTTTTAGCTACAGATTTTGGTTGGCTCACAAATTGCTTACCTGCTTTGTTGCCTTCTGCTTTTGCTTTATTAGTAGCCGCTTTCTCAGATGAAGATAATGCTTTCCATGCAGCTTTAGGTAAATATCTGCGTTTACCTTCAGATGGTTTTCCTGATGAGGTAGTCCATTCCTGCTTGCTCCATTTAGATAAGCTGTTAGATTCTGACTTAGCGCCTTTATATCCGCCACCTGCGTCTTTATATCTTTTGACAGCTATCTGTGCTTTGCGAGCTGACCACTCACCTGGGTCTCCACCTTTACTTCCGCTTTTAACAGATGAAACTATTCTTTTCCAAAGACCTGGATTAGTTTTTGTAGCAGTACTCATAAATTACCATTTAACTCTGTTAGCCCAGTAGGCTGCGCTCATCCTACCTTTAGCAATATTTCTTCCATGTCTTGCTTTAAACGATGCTCTTTTCTTCTTCATTCTTTCAGATTCTCCTTCTTTAGGTTTGCCTGCTGTTTCAGCACCTTGCTCACCAAAGCGTATCGTTTTTACTTTGTCACCTTCTTTAGCAACTACAATGTGAGACTTCTTTGGATGGTTAGGAGTACGCTTAGGTTTATTATATCCTGATACTCCTGCTCTTTCGAGTCTTGAATCTTTTTTTACAAATGGCATCTTACTTAGATTTTTTCATCATTTTAGGCTTCTTCATATCCCCAGGCGCAATTACAATCATCATTCCACCTTTTTTACCATTCTCTTCTGAATCCATCTCCTCTTCATCCTCTTCCTTCTCATCTTCATCCTCCTTCATCATCCCCATTTCTTTCATGGCCTTATATATAGCCATAAATTTAGCTACCTCGTCTAAATTAAAGGTTATTTCGCTTTTTGCTGATTTCTTTTTTAAAGGCATTGTATTTAATTTTTATTGTCCTCCAAACATTTTCGCTAATTGCTCCTGCTCCATTCTACCTTGATTTATAACTTCTTGAGGGTCTATTCCTTGTTGAATAAGCTGTTGTTTAGCTATTTGCTCTTGTTGTTGAGCTACCATTTCTGCTTCAGCTTGAGCTTGCTGTTGTTTTTTCATTAAATACTCATCAACAATACCCTTTACATAGCCATCAAGAGGCTTACCTTCTTTATAGGATGTTAGCAAAACTTCATGTACAAATTTTTGAGTATTTTCATCATCTTTATATCTTGATGAAGTCTGTTCAATCATCATTTGATACTTAGCCTTAGCTTCTTCAATAGCCGCATCTGCCTGCATTTTAGCTTGCGCTGAACGCTCCTGTATCTGAGCATTCATCTCAGAGTTCTGCTGCGCCTTCTGCATTTCTGTTTGCATCTTTTTTTCCTTAGCTCTTGACAGAAACAGTTCCTGTAACTTAACGTTATCAATCCTTCTAATTTTAAAAGCATCGTCAAAATCAATCATTCCTGCTTGCATAGCTGTATTAATCATTGATTCCACATAAGCCTTTTCTACATCATCAGGAAGCATCTCTAGCTTGAAGTCAAAATACATTCCACCAAGCTCTGCATTACTAAAATATTCTCTATAAGCCTTTCCTCCATACACAACAGAATCATGTAGTAGTATTCCTATTTTCGTAATCGTTTGCTCACATATCTCCAAATAAGAGTCATAGATAAAATCAGTAGCATTGTTAGATTCACGAATTTGAGATTGAAGCACACCTAATCCCATTTTAGGATTAACGCTTGAACCTTCCCTGTATTCATTAATTCCTACCTCATCACGAATCTTAGCCACATAGAAATTGTAAACCTGTATAGCTGCATTGATTTGGTTAATGTTACCAATATTAGGTAATTCATTAATTGGCAAGTTCCTTCTTTCTCCGTCTTCATCTACACTATTATAATAAATATTACCTGTTTGGTCGTAAACTCTTTGAATCTCAAGAGGTTTAACTTGCCCTTGCCCTAAATCTACCTCCTTAAGACCGGAGATGTCAACAGCAATACCAGATGGTCTCATCTTGGCTAAAAGCTGCTGTATCTTCATGTGCGTAAGTGTAATCATACGAACAGAAGAACTGATTCTTTCGGCAAGAGGAGTATTGTTCATGCCTATATTATTAGGCATATATACTGAATAGCTGAAGTAAGCCTTAGACAGCTCTTTAGGATTAGAAGGTCTAATCATAGGGCTGTTAGGCTGGAACTTCAGCAAACGATTTGATTGAGGAAGATATACACCTGAGTATATTACTTCCATCTCTTTTTGGATAACAACTTTATCCTCTCCTACATTCTCTGGCTTTCCCTTCTTCCTTTCAACATATTTCCGGTTCTCCCGATTCTTTTCAACCCAAAACATTGGCCTCACCGTCTTAGCTTCAAAGAACAGAACCTCAATGGCGTAATCGTCATAAGGCCGGGAGCCCGGATTCATGTATTCATTCTTCCACTTAAATGTATATGGATTAACACAGTCTTTAGATGTCTTAGCTATTTCAAACAACTGCTCCTCTGTCATTCCAAACTGCTTACGCAATTCATAAAGTTTCATCGACTTACGATGCCCCATTACAGAGGCATCTCCTAAATCGTTTCTTTCTGAATAAGAACTAAAGAAATCAATAGGATTAATTGCCTCTACAACTACTGTTCCATCTCCATCAGCTCTGGTATAAGTAACTCCATATCCGGCATCTCTAATGTGACATAATAAGTTACGCTTGATGTCGTTCCAGTTGTTGTTCTGCATAACCATAGATGCTCCCCGTTCCATGAGGATTTCTTCTGGTGTTCTATAATCAACGTTGAAGAAGATGTCCAGCTCGTCATAACTTTCCGGTTCAAATGTTTCTCTATTCTTGTAAGTACCTAAAGCTGTGTCAGCCATTTTGTTAAATTCTGGCTCTAGCATTCTAAACTCTGCCATAGCTTTATCGTACTTCTTTCTTCTTACGCTAACTGGGTCTACGGCTGTACATCTTGGCTTCTCACCTCTTTTCATAAACCCACCAATGAGTACTTCCATAAATTTTGGAGCAATCATTGGAGGAGTCCAGTCAAGATTTACATACGACTGCTTACCATCAATATTGAGAAACTGCATATAGTCTCTCATGTCCTGTCTTCCTGTAGACAGCTTCATGTTCTTAGCTATCTCTACGTTTCTTTTCTCAAAGTATTCATTACTAGTAATAGAATGAACATACTTCGCCATTTTCTCACCTAGCTCGGCATCAGAAACGCCATCCAGGTTAAGCTGAAACTGCAATGTTGGATTATAAAACGGAGTCAAGTTATGTATTATTTTATCAAAAATACAAAATCTATCTTATGTTACTTATGTCGTACGTCTGAACGAAGCCCACAGACTCCTTCTTTTCTTTCAACACATTTCGTACATCACCTGCCGCAGCAACAAGAGCAATCATAAAAGCAACAGTAATATCCGACTTAGTTCTGCTGAAATGGTCATACTCTAGCATATCCTCAAATATCTCTTTGAAGAACATCTTATGAGAGTAATTATCCACCCAAAACTGAGCCAGTTCTAGCTGTTTATTTAAAGAGAATGGGTCCTTTGGAGATACCCCCCACGTCTGAACAGACTTACCCTTTCTATTGGGGTCAAGTACAGACTTGGGTGTTTTAGTAATAAAGTTCTTATGTCCTTTATCTATAAACCATTCAAAATAGTCGTCATTCGCATTTTCATAGGTAGCCTTACACCCAAAGTAATGGCAAGCCATAAGCACCTCCGTATGGAACAGATTCTTTGTTTTTGGCCTTCCTACATATAAAGCTACTGGCATACCAGTATTCTCTGGGTCGGTAGGGTCGTACTGCTCATATACCACTATAACACCATTAGAGCCTTTTCCAACAATAATAGTAGACGCAAATGGGTCAACTCCTATTTTATACTGATGCGTATTTGCCGGTTTCTTTCCTGAATCATCAAAGACAATACTATTTGGAAACCTAGGTTGTTTTAACAGCATCCATTTACCATTTGGGTCATCCCTATAGTCAACCTTATTCTTTTCATCCCATCCAAAAGTAATCCTTCTCATGGATGGCCGGTTATCTTTTAAGTATTCCAATTGCTGTCTAATCAACTGAATATTAAAGAAAGATTCGGATTCATCAGCAGCAAAAGCCTCCTCTTCGCTAAATGGCATCATACGCTTCTCCTCAAGCCTCATCTCATCGTCCTCTATCTTATCAATACGCTGACGCAAATACTCCTTAGCCCCCATACGTATCTCATCTAAAGTAAGCGTAGTAGTCTCTTGCAAAAACTTCTCCTGGTCTTTAGTAGGGGCATCTATTACAGATATTCCATATTTATCAATAAATCCCTCATACCCATCGTATGCCGGCTTAAAGTATCTATATAATCCAGAAGGAGTTGTCTTATGGAGCAACTGATTGGATTCATTCCATAATATTTTATATCCTGCACCACCATCTTTCAGCTTATTAACAGTAGATGGAAGTTCTGCAAAACCAACTTTACGACTACCCTTTTCTAGCGTCTTTCTTACAATAGACCAGTACCTTTGGATAGGAACATCTGTCGGGAATTTACCTCCCTCATCTATAAGTATCCTTGTATTTCTTTTGGAATCATAACTGTTTAGTTTTGTATTTTTAAAGTCTATCTGAGAGTTCAACCCTTCTGGCTTTTCCTTAATAGATGTCTGCTGTTTTTTCTTAACCCTTGATACCTGTTTCATAAACCTCAGTATCTTTTCTGGGTCATCACCTGCTGATATATCAGGTTTCATAAACAGCGGAAGGTTCCTGAAAGCATATACTACCATCTCTTTAAATACAGACTTGGCATCGTCCCCTGTTTTGGAAACAATACCACATTTTGCTTGTTCGGTAGTAGTGGCTGTATACAGCATATTGGAAGATGCTTGCGATGTAGCACCTTCACGACGTGATTTAACGCGTATTACACCAAGCACATTAGAAGACTTTTCGCAGTAATCTAGGAACAAATACCATCTTCTGTCGCAATCCCTGTATTGTGGCTTATCTCCATTTTCAAGTGTAAAGTAGTTTAGGAAGTAATAGTATTTGCCGGTGATATAAGTAGGTGTACCACAATTTAAAAACCAGTGACCATCACGACATTTGACTAGTTCTTTCATTATAAAATCCCATTGTTTATCTGTCCATAATGGAGTGCCTGATGGGTCATATTCTAGTTCATCAAAATAGTCAGGTATCTCTGTATATCTGAAGTACTGCTCTTTTTTGCTGTACTTACAGTTCTCCATCGTATATGCTGCCGGTTGCTTAGGGAGTTGGTACTCTATCCCGTACAAACTTACGCTTTCGTTTTTTTGCATTTTGATGCTCTTTTTTTACAAACGCTATTATAGGGTCTACAAACTTCTTGCCTCTTTCTGTTAGTTCATAAACATTGCGACTTCCACTCTTATATACTCTTACAAGATTATATTTTTCAAGTTTTGCTGCACATGTTTTTAGAGATGCAAATGTAATACCTGTATCTTCACTCCACAACCTAGCAACAGCTGTACCTTCTTCATTAGCACTTATCCACAATAAAACAATTAATTCGTAGCTTCTTAATTTTGTTCTTTTGCGTACAATACCTAACTTAGCGTATATTCGAGTCCACGTAATTATATCGTAATTGCGCGGATTCGTTTTGTCATTTGGGACCTCCCAGTAGTACTTTGCCCTGTTCCACTCCTGCTTTCGCATTAATTTTAAATCTTCTGTGCGGAACTTTTTATACTTTTCTTTCTCTGCTTTCACTTTCTCTTTCCACTGCTCCATCATCTTCTTATAGCGTTTGCTTAAAAAGTGATACTTTAGGCGCATAATGCTGTAATCCTTAATGTACTTTTCGTTCTTTTTAAGGTTTCTAGCGCGCATTTTTTGGTTCGTTTTTTTGAGTCCTATGGCTCTAAGCCTTTCGTTCTCGCATTTTTTGCGTAGCTTATTAAGGTATTCTATTACCTTATCTCCGCTATACATGCGCCCTCTTTTAACGAATATCCTGTCGCATTTAGGCTTTACTTTTTCAGGAACGTCTCCAGTGGGTTTCGAGGTATCAGTACTTTCTCCTCCTCCTTCGATTCTCCCACTTTGAGTTCCTTCTTGAGCCATAGCAGGTTCTGTGCTACGTCCTTGCTGTCTACCATTGCTTTCCATACGCGTTCAAAAGTTTTATCGTTTTTGGATTTAAATGATACGTATTCTCCGTTGAGTTCTTCCGCCAGTTTTACAAGTTGGTAGTTTAAGGCATGGTACAGCCCTTGCAGACCGTCTGCCTTATAGGTTTCTAGCTCCTTTTCTAGTTCCTGAACTCTTTGTTTCAGTTTTACTATATCTGTCATATACCTACTCTATGTGTTTCGTTTATTTCGAATGTATGGTCTATTGCCATAATATCTTCTTCTTTAATTCTTATGATACGATGCTCTCTTCCTTCGTGTGCATACACAACCTCGTAATCAGCCATAGTCTCTATTATAACTATATCGCCAACAGAGCAAAGCTCAAATCCTGATGGTGTACCCTTTATTACAACTCTATTGTTTTCTTTCTGTTCATTTACATCCGTTAAGATAATGGACTCTGTTTTTGGTTTGTAGTATATTCTATCTACCAGTAAAAAGCCTTCCATTGGTTTAGGCTCATTATTTTCAAAGTAAAAGAATATATGCTTTGGATTTACTTTATGCAGTTGCAGTTTCTTTTTACCACCATACAGAGAATCTTCATCTGTATCAATAGTATCAATTAGTGAATGCTCTGTAAATGAGTTATGCCAGCATACGATTGGTGTACCTTCTTTTAGGTTTGTTTTACCTGGGTCTTTAACGACAGCATTGACGGCATTCTTTTCTCTTTCGTTCCAGCCAAAGTCTTTGTCGATAAATAATTTGATGTCTGTTCCTGCAATTGTATGGGAGTATTTATCTTCTTTATCTACTATAACGAGTAGTTCTCCCCTTAGTGGTTTGGGATTCATTCTGTTTCTATTTGTCACAAATATAGGAAATATTTCGGACGAAAAAACCCCACCTAAAAAGATGGGGTTATTAACCAATTAACCAAACCAAACCATGAACAAAGTTTATGGATAAACGCGAATTTCAATAAATACTAATGCAGCCGTTCCCCCTCCTTGGCTATTATTAGATGGAAGAATTGAGCTATATCTAACTTGAGTATTTGACATTCTTCTTCCATAAAAGTTAAATGTTTGCCCACCTGATGTATAATTTGTAGATTGTACCCAGGTTTTTCCAGAAGGGAATGCTGTGCTACCAGTCATATTAGCATTACAATCAAATCCATTTCCAGTCCATGCTATATCATTAATACCATCTCCGGAACCATTTCCGATTGTATTTCTAAATACAGTTAAACTTGAAACTCCAGTTCCTGAAATTAAGAAAGATGCTGTATACACTTTATAAGGAAGTCCTGCGTTAGCATCTACATAAGCTTTAACAGCATTTTGAGTAGGGTAAAGTGTATTACTTGTACCTAGCGCTGTTGAAGTAGACTTATTAGCTACATTTTCAGGAGTATATCCAAGACCAGAGTTAAGGATATTCCAGTTTCCAGCAGTTTGACCAGGAGCGTCTGTTAATGCTCTGAAGCTAGCACCAGTAACTACAGCTGTAGTTCCTAAGAATCCATCAGCAGCGCAAAACCAAATGTCTCCTTTTTTAATAGCTCCAGCAGTACCGCTACCACCAGTTGTAGGCCATCCACCAGGAGAAGATACGCTAGGGGTAAAGTTACCTCTATCGTTCAAAAGTCCTACAATCAATGAATCTGCATAATCTTTAGAAGCTTTTACGGAAGGATATTTTGTATCGCTAGTTCCGTCAGCTGTAACAGAAACAGATTTATTTGCTACATTCTCAGGAACAAATCCGATGTTAACTCCTTCTCCTGATTGTATTACTCTGCTCCAGAAGCCATTTGCTCCTAAGAAAATATTGTTATCATCTACTTCTCCACTTCCAACCCATTCAAAAATACCTACATCTTTTACCAAAACTTGGTATTCTGGTCTTCCATTTAATTGTGCTAGGTCAGCTGTAGTTTCAACTACACCTTCCTTATTGCTTCTTGGTTTTAATAAAATTGCCATTATTTATTTTTTTTGTAAATTTAAAACTAATTAAAAGTATTTAGCTATTAATCCTTCAACAGATTACTTTTCTTTTCTTGGAAGATACCATAGTTCAGGCCACATAGCAACAGTTCCTGAGCTGATAAATGTCAGTCTATAGTACAGTGCTGTTGGTTGAGACTTAGTGATAAGTGCTGTATTTACTAATTGATTAGACAGGATTAAGCTGTCAGTAGTGATGAAGTTAGTACCATCAATACTTTGAGCAAGAAAGAATTTTCCGGCAGCAGTACCTGAAACTCGATTAAATACAGGTTGTAATACAATCCCATTAAGCGTAGTAGATAGCGTGATGTTTTTTACAACGGTATCGGTATTGATTAATGAGTCGACACCTACGAACTCAATCTTTTGAGCTGGTTGAGCATAACAGTAGTTAAACCCTAAAATAAAAATAACAGCAATTAAAATCTTTTTCATTTAAAATGTTTTTACAAATATAATAGAAAATAGTTTACAAAATAAAAAAACCCATCAGCAGGACTACCGATGGGAATTAAGTTCTCTTTCGAGGCTTTCACGAGGATTCAAAGATACGACAAAAGTGTTGAAAAAACAAATTTGTTTAAAATATTTGCTGTTATTATCTTTGATGTAGTTCTTTTTATAAGTTCTTAACGAACAAAATACGCACTATCCTCTTAGATAGTTACGGCTTTCACGAGATGTAGGTTTACCACATCAATCAAAAGCCCAGACGTCGGGTAGTTACTGTTAAATAAACAGGATGTGTCCCCGATAGCGTAGCAAATGGTTAAAGAATATAAAGACCCTTATAGGTAACAGCTGTTAAGAGTTTTGAGACTTTTACAGGATATTAGGGCTGTTATGAAGGTGTACTACTACGGTAGCAACGTACGGTATAAGGCATAAATCTTTAACTAATGTAAACGAAATTCAGCCCGTACTAAGGGGATACTATGCGCCTACACATAATACGGATATAAATAACAACCCTAAATTAGCTGTTATTCATATCCTACCCATACTACATACCCAACGCACACAAACCCGTCTAAATAACACCCCCACACCACTACATAACAGCACCGCAAACACATGAGGTTTTGAAAAAACCGGGTAGGTTAGCTGTTAAATAATAACACATTTGCCGGTTATGACGAGTTTTAAAACGGGATTTAATACGTAGGAGGTTGAGATAACCCCCCTACCCCGTCCGCTGACCCGTATTTGGGGAAGCTGTTATACAAACCCGTGTACCTCCGGCCGGATGCGAAGCGGTTACGCGTCCCCGTTAGCTGACTAACTTTTCAGAGGGAAAATAAAGCAAACCCATTTTTTTTTATGGTTGATTGAGGCCGGCTGTGTTGCTACCCTTCCCCCATATACTATCCCCCACAAAATAACCCATTGTAATTTTTAATATCTGTTTTTTGTATCGGGTAAATTATCCTCTGTTGATACTATGTATTTATAACAGATACTTTGCTAATTAATTTAGTATTATATGCTAATTATTTTAGTTAGATATTTTCTAAAAAATAGTTTTAAAATTTAGAAAATATTTATATGATTGTAATACATTTATACCTATCTTTGTGAGGAACGAACAAAAAAAGATAGTTCGTATTTATTCATCTCTAAATCAAAACACAATGAACACAAAAACACAATCCCCCGAAATTACTTTGAGCAATGACAAAGTAGAAATTTCCCTTAATCATGTAATTACCACTAAGGCAAAGGAAAATGAAACGGCAAAACAATTAGCTAAAAGAATCGCAAAGGAAAAGCGCGCGGCCACTAATCAGGCGCGGCAAATATTAGCGAAGGATATTAAAAGCCAATTGTTTAACCTTGAAGTAATTGAGCTGATATTTTCCACCAATTCGCGCGCTGCATCTGAGGTATTTTTGGCTAAATTATCAGATGAAACCGGCAAAGAAATTACTATTGAAAAGGTGCTAAAATTACCAAAAAGGGAGATTTTAGATTATGTAAAGGAAATTGAGGCGGCGCGAGGTATGATACGCGGCGGTATCAACCCGACTGAATACACTAACATAATCGCGCGTTATTATCGCGGCATAAAGGTAGGCGCAATTACTGATAAAGATACCTTACTAGCCGTTTATAATCAGGAAATAATATAATAAGGTCGCGCCTATTAGCGTATAAAGATACGCGCGAAAATCGTATTTCATAGGCGCACAAAGGCAACATTAATGCAAAGTAGTTGCCAATATATAGAAAAGACATAATATTATCAAGGGGAAAAATGCGCGGTGCATCTCTTGTATGATAAAATCAGGCGCGGTGCTATATTATGTTAATTCGTTTATATTACTTTGCAAGTTCTTTGCGAAATTAGGCGCGGATATATTGCGGTGCAACTAATTAACTTGAAAAGCTCGCACGCGTACACTGGCCGCCCTTTGTACGTGGCTGATAGTATTTGATAAGATTATCAGCGTGAAGCCCGGGAACTAGGATAAGGCTTTTATATAGAAAAATATATCTAAGGTAAAAACGACTCAAAATTCATTCTAAACAAAACCGGCAAGGCATATCATGTCTATACCTATACTCGCCCTGATGTTAAACAAAGGGTTGTTTTGTTTATACCTAAACTGAATTTTTTATAATACTTTGGGCAAATCGGTATACATAACGCGCGTCTATTTTCAACGTGCTAAAAGCCGACGGGACAAACTTTGCTGTCCTTTGCCCGCTATTTCTTCACCACTCAAAAACAAAACAAAATGAAAAAGACGACAAAAGAAATCTTATCAGTACTTGCCTTTATCGTAATCGGCTTACTAATTGCTGGGTTAATTGAATCATTATAAACATTCTAAACCTAAACAGCTATGGACTACAATAAATGGGCAAACGAACTAAACGTAGGGGCTTACTATCAAAAGCCTATACCTAAACCTACATGCCACTACTTCGACACATCAGTATTTAAACAATCTCTAAACAAAAAACAAAACCTAAATTTTATGAAACTCTTCAAAAAACTACTCGGATTTTTAGCTGTCATCATCATCATGTCATCTTGCAGCCGCTATACCAACGGAGGCGGAGGAGGATGCGGAGTATGGTATCCTAAAAAGTATTCAGGAGATTACACACCACGAAACACATCATGGAGAAGTGCATCAGGAGTGCATTAATAGAATTGTGTTAGAGTGAAGATAGCCGGTAACAGTTAGGCTGACCGGCTTTTTTATTTTACACAAAGTCAACAAATCACTTTACTAATTTTTAAATTAATCAATCTAAAACTTTACCATGCAACAGATTACAAAACAATTTGAAACATCAAGACAAGCGGAACGATACCTAGAAAAGCTATACGGAATGTACAGCTATGTAAGGCTGATAATATTTCCAAGATATTCAGAATCAGGCACTTATATATTTGAAGTAAACAATTAATAAAACTCTAAAACAAAACACAATGAGAACTCAAACACAAATCGAAATCTACGGATTATCAACAGACGGAATCGCCTACTGCGAAGCTGAAGGTATGTCAAAAGTATTCGGAGCATACGCAAATGACTGCCCAGGAGAATACATAATGGAAGTAGGGTTTAATTCTAACTCAGGTTATGTCTACATTGCACTAGAGAACGGAATAAGTATCTGTTCAATGCTAGGCAGAGAGGTAGAATACCTTGTAACAGATGTTGAAGACGGAGAAGAACATTTCTTTGACAGCTACGAAGAGGCTCAAACATTCATTAACAAATAAAAACAAACACAATGAACACAGAAACAAACTACCAAATCGAAATCATCCATGATGAACATCCATCTAACCCACGTACAGAATGGGACAACCTTGGCACAATGGTATGCTTCCATAGAAGGTATACGCTAGGAGATATTGGTCACGGCTACCGTTCATCCGACTTCAACTCATGGGATGAACTTAAACAGCTAATTATAAAGCAAGTAAAGCCAGCTGTTATACTACCCATCTATATGTACGACCATTCAGGAATAACAATAAGCACGCAGCCATTCGGATGCCGTTTCGATAGCGGACAAATCGGCTTCATCTATATCGGAAAGCTTAAAGTAATGAAAGAGTATAACGTAAAACGTATAAGCCGTAAACTAAAAGATAGACTAACCGAATACCTCAAGGGTGAAGTTGAGTATTATGATAACTACCTAACCGGAGAAACTTATGGCTACAAAATAACTAAAGACGGAGAAGAAATAGACAGCTGTTGGGGATACTATGGATATGAGGATGTAAAAAATGTAGCCAATGAACAACTAATGTACTACAAATCAAAAGAAGTTGTATCTTTATAAATTATTATTCACACTTTAAACAAATCAACATGTCACAAGAAACACAATCATTTGAATTTTACGTAGACCGTAAAGTTACAATCTGGGCAAGAGAAAAGCATTCTGTCGAAGCTGCATCATACGAGGATGCAAAGCGGATGATGATTGAATCATTTGACAATCGCACATTCGACAGTACATTCTACGAGAATGAATACTTGTATGAAACAGAACAAGATATGACTCCGCAACAAAATGAAAACAGGGCAACGCTGGAACTATACAGCGACCTAGAACATGGCGAACTTATATCTAATAATATTAAACAAATCACACACTAAAACAAATCAAAATGGGAACACGTTCACTAACAGCCTTCATCATCAAAGGCAAAGAAGACAAAGAATTTGCTACAATGTACCGTCAGTTCGATGGATACCCTGAAGGGCATGGCTTACAGCTGGCTGAGTTTCTAAACAAAGGAGAAGAGCTAACGTACAATGGTATGGGATGTCTTGCTGCTCAGGTTGTAGCTAATTTCAAAACAAAATGTGGTAATATATACCTTGAAATTCCAGGAGACAGATACCTAGGAGAAGAGTATGTCTACGAAGTATATACTAATAACAAAGGCCAACTAATGATGAGCTGTTTCGATGTATGGAAAGGTAAGACTATATTCGTCGGCACTCCTCAAAAGTTCATAGCTAAGTATAAAGTAAAAGAGACAGTATAACTATTCATTCACTCTAAAACAAAACAAAATGAAGTACAATCTGTTCACAATGACAAATGCCAAGACTAACAAAGGTGAGAAACTTGGCGTACTTACCGGCATACTATACCTAGCACCGGCCAATATATCCGGATACGAGGTATGCCCTCGCAGGTCAGAAGGATGTACAAAATCCTGCCTATACTCAGCTGGAATGGGCAAATTAAACAGCGTACAGAATGCAAGAATAAAGCGTACTAAAATGTTCTTTGAGAAACGCGAACTGTTTCTTTCTATGCTTAAGCTAGACATTAGGCTATTAGAACTAAAAGCTAAAGACGAGGGCATGACCCCGGCTGTCAGACTAAACGGTACATCTGACATAGACTGGGCTCGCTTCGGTATCATGGACGAGTTCCCAGGAGTTATCTTCTACGACTACACCAAAGTACTTAGAAGATTAGATAAGCGGCCAAGTAATTATCATTTAACATTTAGCAAGTCCGAGTCTAATGAAATAGAATGCTTAACAGCCATAAAGATGGGGCATAACGTATCTGTTGTATTTGATGTAAGCAAGAGCGACGAACTACCTAGCACATGGCAAGGAGCACCCGTATTTGATGGCGATAAGTCTGACGCTCGCTTCCTCGACCCACAAGGCGGCTACATCATCGGACTACGCGCTAAGGGTCAAGCTAAGAAAGACAAATCCGGATTCGTAGTTAACTTAAATTAATAATAATTAAACCAAATAACATGAACTTAGTAAAAGAACAAATAGAACAGGGCTCAGCATCCATCATTATTGAACTACATAATGGAGACATAGTAGTAAAACATGGAACAGATAAAAGCATACTAAAGAAAATAGATAATGTAAAATACGGAAGCTGGAGTAAAATATGGAAAACGCTCAATATGATTCAATCTGTTAATAATTAAATGAAATCACATGACACAGAATCAAACCACGACAATGTCTCAAGAGACAATGGAAACAATTTTCGAAACCCTATGCATGTTAAAAGATGCAGGGGATACAATCAGCTTTAAACTATGGCCTCCTAAATGGACCAATATAATAATGCCAGATGATAATATAATGGAAATTAACGCAGGTGGCAACGGTACATTCTACGGAGTATCAGAAAAGTTTTATGACGAAATGGTAAGAATATTTAGCCGGCACTAAAATCGTTCACTATCACGATTTCTTGGTCGACTTGCCATTCGCACCATTACGACTACGGTTTTTGTGTTTTGATTCCATAACGAGCTTACCAGTCTTGGTATGGCTCATATCTTTACCATCACCATTTCCGTACGTACCGGCCTTGCGATTGGCTTTGTTCAACTTAGACCGATATTCCCTACGCTCAGGAGTGCTATGATACAGCGAATCATAAGCTGCCTTACGCTTCTTAGCATCTGGATTCTTATCGTAATACTTTTGAGTTTTTGACTTCATACAACAAATATAATAACAATTAAAATCAAATCAAATTGAAGGAAAATTAATCTTTAAACACGACAGATGGTATGTAGACAAAGTAGACGAAGACCTACTCATCCCACTATGTCAACCAGATGACGATTACATCAAGTCACTTGATGATGAGTACATTGTAAAAATGGTAAACGGAAGAATCGTAAACTTTGAAATAGTTACCGAGTTCAGCCATCCCGAACTGTTTACCGGCACTGCCTGGGGAGAAGGAGAGATACAGGCGCAACTAGTAAACAACCAAAGGATAGAAACATGGGACGACATCTACATGAAGCACAGACACATGGCAGATGGAGACTTCATAGACTACCTTTACAGAAACTACTACCCACCTAGAACAAAAATGCCATTTTAATTTGGTGGATTAAACTAAATGTAGTATATTGCGTAACAATTTAATAAAGCTATATGAATAATGTAGTTTCCATTTTCGTAGGGTTTTTTTCTTGCTGTTATCTTTGGGCGTTATACCTGGAGATAAAGGACAACTACGAAGAAAAGAAAAGTAAAAGGATTTATTAAAATATTAAACTCTAAACAAATGACACTCTTAACAGTTATTATCTTGCTATTCTTTGCAGCGTACTGCCTTACAATACATTTACTTATCCGGCACTTTATGTCTGGAGAAGATATAGAAACAGAACAACAACCTATTGACAATTTATCCCACTACTAATGACTAAGCAACAGTACTTTCAACTCAAGCAGGCAGACCCGATGGGCGTAGTTTACGAATACTACAAAGAGAGATACGATAAGTTCAAACATAAACCATTCCTTACGAGGAAAGAGTTTGATACATTCGCTCCAATGTGTATCGACGTAAACCAAGTCTATACTAAGGTATGTCAGCACTACGACAGCGAACTTAACTGCGTAGAACTGAGAGATAAAAAAGGAAACCCAATTATGATATATTAAAAACTAAAGCCATGAACATTTACAGAATTAAAACAACATCGTACGAAGAAGAAGATTTCTATCTATTGACAAACCTTTCTGAAAGTCAGATAGAAAAAGCAATAACTCCTATAGTGCAGGCAGAAAGAAATAATCCTGATGCAGAAGAATGCTTTTACGACAATGATATGCTAGTAGAGGCAATCAAGGAGAAATACCCATCAGCAACCGTTAAGATGTACCAAGAATTTGATACTATAACTATTTAAACCAAATAACATGACAGAAAACAGCATCTATCTAACAGACCTAATCACCAATCTATCTAAGCCAATGCCTTACCAATGGCGCGTGCAATCATTCAACAAGGGCAATACCAAATGCACCTGCGTAGCCTATATAGATGCCCGTCAGGCGATGGATACCCTAGATAAGTACTGCTCCTACGGATGGACTAAAAAGTACTACGACATCAAGGGAAGCATCTACTGTTCGATAGGTATAGTAATGCCGGACGGTACTATTATTGAACGCCAGGATGTAGGCTCAGAAGGTAACTTTGAGGCTGAGAAGTCAGCAGCATCCGACGCTTTCAAACGTGCAGCTGTTAACTTCGGAGTTGGTAGGTTTCTGTACGACCTAGACATCGTAGACCTTAACGCAGGCAGCAAGGAGTTCAACGGTAAGCAGTATCCATATCCGGCAGACGATAAGGGTAATAAGATATGGGACTTAACACAGTACATTAATGACCTACATGGAGTAGTCAACGGAGTACATCCATTGCAAGAGGCACTACAAAAGCTGGCAGTAATGAAGGATAAAGCAGCAGCAATCGAATGGGCCAAGACGCTACCCGATAAGATAAAGACTCATGCGTCTTTCCGTCAGGCATTCGCTAAACAATTTTGATTATCTTTGCAGACTGCCGCTTATAATTATTTGAAACTGTTAGTAAGTTAATGATTATTAAAGGGGGCGGCAGTATAATGGCCGGGAGTTTAATTCCCGGCTTATTTTAGTACATATAGTACGAATACAACCCAAAATCTAAACTAAATGATATACTTTATACTATTTGGAATTGTAGCAATCATCAGCTACTTATGGGTGAATGCAATTGCTGAAATGAAAAAAGAGCATCCGGACTACAAGGGTGACGACTTTTTAAACTGGTAAATCTAAACTAAATGGACTATATAATCAACAACGAAGACAAATCAATAGAGCATAACGGAGCAAAAGTATTACTTCCAAGGAAGGAGTTCATGCTGTTCAAATACCTTAAAAGTAATCCTAACAGAATAATAAGCAGAGATGAGCTGCTTGAAAATATATGGGAGAATGGAGTGGTAGTTTTGTCAAGGACAATAGATGTACACATGAGAAGGATTAGAAAGAGACTACCTGGCGCACCCATAGTAACAAGAAGATGCTACGGTTATATGTATAAAAAATAATAAAACATCGGAAAATATCCGGTAAAACGATTTTTATTCACCATTTAAACAAAACAAACATGAAAAGAGTATCAATTTATCTGTACAACGACAGATTGCCTTATCTTAAAAACGTTATTGAGCAACTATCTTGCGATGACATTTTTAAAATAGTATCAGTTGAAGAGCACTCAAAAGATATGTCATTAGTTACATTTGAATATTCGCACGACAAAGAGTCTAGTATTTGCCTGCTATTCTTTGCAGCAGGATTCAACATGGGGCTAGATAAAGGATTCGATATATGCGTCCCAAAGCAAAAAGCCATAGACAACATTTAACCATTAAACCCATATACCATGACAATTACAAACGAGTACTTACAGGAACGCCCACTGTCGTTCAGCTCACTGAAACAGTTTATCAAATCTCCTCAACACTACATCCAGTATCTGACGCAGGACAAAAAACCCACCGAGTCTATGATGCTAGGCTCTGTCATCCACAATCTTATACTTGAGCCGGACAACTTCGACTCTAAGTTTATCATCGAGCCGGACATCAACAAGCGTACCAATCAAGGAAAGGAAGACTACCAAAAGTTCCTCGATTCAGTAGCAGAAAAGAACCTGCAAGTTGTAGAGCCTAAGACTTTCATCAAGGCTAAGGAGATTGTAACGCAACTCATGTACAGCCCAACGTACAACTATATCAAACAAATGACCGATAAAGAGGTTAGATTTGATAAGCAGTACAGTGGTATTCCTATCTGCGGATACATAGATGGCATGAACGATGAGTACAACTTCGAGATTAAGACTACCTCTTCATCTGACCCAGATGACATCAGGCGCGATTTCTATAATCTAAAGTATCATCTTCAGGCGGCAATGTATCAGTATTACAATGGCAAGAAGATGATTTATATCGTAGTAGAAACAACAGCACCATACCTTAGCAGAGCATTCGTAGCATCCGATAGCTATATGAAAGAAGGGTATAAGCTGTTCGAGAAAGCTATGACTGATTTCTCGTATTGCCTAAGCATGGACCAGTTCGATATGGGATACGAGTTCTATGGCGGCTCAGACATCGCAGTACTTGACCTCCCTTCATGGGCTAAAAAGACAGACGATGTGGTTGCTTAAAGCAAAGGCATACTATCTGTTCGGGATAAAGATGTCTATCAATAGCTTCATAGGTAGCTCAATGATACTGTTCTTTGTAGTACTATTCATACTAGTAAACATAACAGAAGAGACATCGCGATTAATAAACTACTTAAAAAACAAATGATGGAGATAATTAAAATAGCATCCATATATAAGGTAGGAATATTTGCGCTGTCATTATACGTGCTGTCCTTTGCTATAGTATCTATCGGCAACTTGATTACTTACATTAAAAACAAATACTAATGAACAGAATAGATGACCTGGTAATGGTTCCTATCATGTGGCTTCCAAATAAAGTACTAAGGCTACTGAAAAAAGAAGACGTCAGAAGCGACAAGATGATAGACTTCTTTACAGACGAACTTTCTGGCGACGGAGACATATACTACATTGACACAGCAGGGAGACTTATAATAGAGCGCATCAAGATGTCTGTAATGGAAGATGCAGTACTTACAGGAGTTTCTAGTACCGCTTTGGTATGCGACATAAAGCATAATCATGTTATGTTTCCTAGTCTTGAAAAAGTATATTGTGAAATTCGTGGGAAAAGATGTACCTTAGAGCTGTCGTTTGACGACGGACTATTATCTCAGGTAAATTCAATTATTGTATGACACCCATAGGAGTGCTTATCGAATCTACTCTCAAAGAGTTATCCGAAAGAACAGGTATAAAATGGACAGCCCAACTAACATCAAAGGGATTTATTGTATACCGTAAACAAACAGACGAGGATTATATAGCCGCTGAATATAACAAATGGCGAGATGCCTGCTGTGCAATATTCAACATAGGCTACGAAACCCTTGACAACGACATACGCAACGGTAAGAACGTAAGCCCAAGACATTGGTGCTGGTACATGATGACATCAATCTCTGGGGTAAACATTGACAGCATCGTTAAGCTTCTAAACGGGCAGAAGAACAGAACATCCGTTCTTCATGCAATAAGAAAAATACACAACTTCCTGTATCGCAAAACTCCAGACAGGAAGTCGATAGATGTGTACGGTAAACTAGTGGAGTATTATCAATCTTTAAAATAAAAAACAATGGCAGATTTCGTAAAAGGAATGTTCCCAAAGCAAGGAAAGTACGGAGTAAAAGTATCTTTCAAAGCAGCAGAATTTATTGAAGAATTAAATTCTAAGAAAAACAAAGATGGTTTTGTTAATGTAGAAATCAAAACTTCTAAATCAGGCGACAAACTATACGCCCAGTTCGATACATGGGAACCAACAGCAAAAAGCTCTGCTCCTGCACAAGCGACTCCTCAGCCAGCTAAGGCTAAAGGGAACGTGTACACAGAGGATGATGGGCTTCCGTTCTAATCTGTTCTACTGAAACGTAAGATAGCTGCCCCTCGTAATCGGGGGGCATTTCTATCAGCATGAATTTTTCCAAAAAAACCATTCACTATCACGATGCCAAACGTAACACTATTCAAAACAATAACCGACACCACAAGGCCCGTACTACAGCCGGTGGACAAGGTTCTTGAGTATATTAGGGACGGAAGGTGGAAGGATAAGATAGAGCGCATCAGGAACTCACATGACGAAGATGAAGTAAGCAGCCTAAAAGCTGAGTTGCCATGTATCCTTTATGCCGGAGAGTTTACTATAGAGGTAGAGAATGATAAAGGACAGCCTACCTACCGAAAAGATGAATGCCTATCAAAACACAGCCATCTAGTCCCGATAGATATTGACGATGTAGATAATATTGATGACGTAATAGATTCCATGAAGAGAGACCAATTTGTCCATGCTATATGGAAATCACCATCTGGTAAAGGGTGTCATGGACTGATTAAAATAGGAGATGGAAAGAGCCACAGAAGACACTATAACTCAATCATCAAACGCTACAAGATTCTTGATACAACTGCTCGTAATGAGTCTAGGATTCTGTTCGTATCATACGACCCTGAGCTATACTACAACAAACACAGCAGCGTATTTTATGATGTTGAAGATGACCAGGAGGTTACATCTACTGGAGAGCTGTCAATCAATGGCTCCGGAACTACAGATTATAAAAAGATAGATGTAGCTGCTAAGATGGTTCGTCTTGCTCCTGATGGAGAAAAGCATAATGTATTATTAAAAGCTTCTGTACTTCTTGGCGGTTACATTGCTGCCGGAAAGGTAGAAAGAGAAGTAGCTGAGAGCATCCTATACCACGAGATATGCAAGAGGGATATTAAAGACGCTGCATCAGCTAAAGGCACTATAGGAGATGGTATCACTTATGGCATGCTAGCACCCATTCATCAAACAGAGCAAGCATTCTCGGAAGCTTTGGATATTATCAAGTCTGTTGAGGATGAGCTTAGTTTCCTTAGCAGCTCTGATGACGATGAGCTGTATATCCGTAAGTTCCGCCAGGGACTTATAGAGACAGGAAAGGGATTCGGATACCATAAGCTAGACGAGTACTTAGTGCTCAAGGAAGGGGAGTTTTACGGCTTTGTAGCCCACTCTAATGTAGGTAAGACGACTGTTATACTTTGGCTTATCCTTGTATCTGCTGTTAATTACGACTGGAACTGGATGATATATACGGGAGAGAATAACCCGGCAAATGTCAAGATGCGCTTGATAGAATACCTTACCGGCAGAAAGATAAAGGAAGTGCCTGAGCATTGGCTCAAATACGCTATGCGTTTCATCAATGACCACTTCTACTTTATCTCTAACGATAAGACCTACGACTATATGGAGCTGCTTGGCTTTGCTGAATCGCTGTCTAGACACAAGTCTTTAAAGGGTATCTTTATTGACCCTTACAACTCACTGAAGTCTAATGTAACAGCATCCAAAAGCAAATACCAGTATGACTACGAAGCATATAGTGATATGCTGTCATTTACTAACAGAACAAAGATTACGCTATTCCTAAGTGCCCATACCAATACGGAGGCGCAGAGGCTGTTAGATAATGATGGCAATCAGAAGATGCCTCATGCTACGATGGTAGAGGGTGGTGTTGCCTTGTATAATAAGTGCCACAACTTTGTCGTATTCCACCGCAAGATTAAAGACCCTAACGAGTGGATGTACACGCAGATAAGCGTTGATAAGGTACGGAACAAAGACACAGGTGGACAGCCAACACCAAAGGCAGAGCCGGTACTACTCAGGATGCAGGGAGGAGTAGAGTTTTTAGAGGATGGAAGGCTTCCATTTGACAGAGACTTCCTGCCTACTTATGAATCTTAAAATAAAATAATAAAGCAATGAAAAGAACAAAAATTACAAGATACACTTGCGGAAATAGCGAAGTAATGTTTGAAAACAATAGAACCGGAGCTTGGGTAGAGCATTCTGAACATGTAAGCATAATGATGCATACGGCTATTGAGTTTGCCAAGTGGATGCGACAAGAAGACACTCCAATAAATGCCGCAAAATATGTAGGATTTACCGACAAGGATATGTATAATTTATTTTTAAAAATTAATAAATGAAGAAGAAAGAAAAAACTAAAATTTCGATTTTAATATCTTATGTTGACGGTATTCAGTCGCATTTTGACCCAGTTATGGGAGACTTTACAACTAAAAACTATACCGATTTTTTGGTTTATGCAACATCTTTAACAGATATGTATAAAAGAATGAAGTTAGAAAAAGGAATTTCAAAGTCACAGATAATAGTAAAAACGCTACTATAACGATTATTTTTAATTAAAACAATGGATGAGTTATGACGAAGAATGAATTTGTAAAAGAGTTGAAGGCTTATTTCCACGAGTGGGACTGGAGGCCGTTTGATGAGAATAAGGTAATCAGTATGCTAGAAAAGTTCCAGGATAAAGTAGAACCCATATACATTCTAAAGAAAGTGTACCTGGAAGCTAAGCCTATTGTTAACTTAAAAGAGAACCAAACAGTTATAGATGCTGTTGCTGATGAGATATGCAGGGAACATGGCATAACCATAAAGGAGCTGAAAGCTGACAGCCCTCTTAGCTGCTATAAAGATGGCAAGAAAGGGTCTATGAAATATGTCGCAGCAAGAAGGGATATGTGCAGAAGAGTATTTTCGACAGATGACACCATAACAAAAACAGAACTAAAGGAATGGTTTGGCTACAAATGCCACTCCTCTATTATTCACTTATTAAACAAATACTAAAATGAACACAGAACAAAAACTAAAAGATGTAATCGAAATGAGTATTGCTCAAACAAAAGAAAGAGCAGATACAACAAAAGTTCTTTTTGATGAATTATTGTCGTACATTACACTATCTTTGCAAGAAGCTTACAACACAGGATATAAAGACGGTTACGACTGCTCTAAATTAGATAACGGTAGATAAAACAGGTAAATATGTACAAATTTGAAAATGAAGCTTATAATAAAAAGCTACAAGAATGTATTGCGGAATACGAGGTGTACCGCAAGATGATGCTGGAACAAGTAGACTTCTCAAACCCTCAATCCCTCATCCAAAGATTACAGACGCTTACATCCCATAACGCATGGGTGGGTAGACTAAAAGCATCTTTCGACTTCTTAGTTGACAAGGCTACAGCATCTGAGATGCGTAAGATAGACCACGATTCAATGCCGGCAAAGAAGTACGATGCTATGGTGCGTGATGGCGTAGGGCTTGTAATAGTATTCCCTAAAGCTCTTGAGATTATGATTAAGGAATCTCACTACGCTATGGATGCTATACGTAGTGCGCTGTCTTATTCTAAAAAGGAAATGGAAAATTTAAACTATTAATCATGACAAAGAAAACAAGGAAAGACCCAAGAAACAGACTAGGCTCAGGTAAGCAAAAGTCTGTAGTTATAGTATCGGTAAGACTTTCATACGACGAATATCAAAGTATTGTATCTTTATGCAAGGACAATGACGTTACGATGTCTAACTACATAAGAAAGAATATAATTCCAGATGGAAACTAAATCAATACCTGATAATGTGTTATCTGTTTATGTAATACAGGTTATGCAAGATATATACAGCGTAACTATTATAATAGACAAGCCTGTTATTGTAAATAACGATACACAAACAAACTGGTACATAAGAGATTTCTGTAACCATATAACCGGCATGATGTACGACGCTAGGACATCTCCATTACTTGCAGAAAAGATACGAAATGCAATTATAAAAAGAGATAAGTTTGACGCTGAGTACATATACTACAAAACTCTAGCAAAATATGAAATATAGAAGTGACTTTGACCTTGACCTGTCAACTGGACAAGAAGGAGAAGTTATGGTACACGATATGCTGCAACTATCCACAATCGAAGTAAAGACAGATTTCTTAGCAGATAAGACAGGAAACATAGCTGTTGAGTATGAATCATGGGGTAAGCCATCAGGCATAGCCACTACATCAGCAAGGCATTGGGTGTTTGTTATTCCCAATAAAATAGCCATTTTTGTTGAAACTACTCGACTAAAAGAGATTGCAAGGAAGTTCTATCAGGAAGGTAAGGTGACTAAAGGTGGAGACCTGGACAAATCTAAGATGGTGCTTATACCTATAACAGAACTTATTCACGGATAAAAAATAAATTATGACACAACAAACAGCTGTTGAATTTATTGAAAATCTTATGATTAATGGAAAAATAAGATTAACTCAAGAGCAGCATAGTCTATGTAAAGAGATAACAGACTTAGCTAAAAAAATGGAGAAGCAGCAAATAATAGAAGCCTTCTATGAAGGTATGGATTACTATATGGATTACAATAAGGATGCTGGCAAGTACTACGATAAAACATACGGCTAATGACTGAAGCATTACTGTACATCAAATGTAGCGACGTTCCTACCAGTATGACGATGGGTAAACGTAAGCATTACCTTACAAGTAATCTGTTCTATGGTGGTGTACACTGGATGGTAAGGAAGAAAGTTGTAGAGATGTGTAAACTATATCTTCTTAGTGAGATTAAAGAGCCTCTTAAACAGGTAAATCCAACTAAGCTCCCCATTAAGATAGAGATAGTTTACCACTCTGCAAGACATACCTTCGACCTGGATAACAAGTCCTCATTCTGGCTAAAGGTTCTGCTCGATATGATAAAAGAAAAGAATGTAGTACCAGATGATAATGTAAAATTTATATCTTCGATTTGCTCAAAGTATTATCCATTAGGTAAAAAAGAAAATGATATTTTAGAGATATTCCTGTACGCAGGAGAATAAGTGTTCATGGCAAGCAATCATAGGTTTTACCCCCGACATTTCTATGTTGGGGTTTTATTTTATATCCCTAAAAACTTGCTGAAAGTACGGAACTTAGCTGCGCGGTCAGATAATCCATTTGTTCCCCCGTTGATTCGCTTTGTGATTTCTACAAGTGTATCGTAGTAGTTTCTGCTATCTGTCATCTTCCAAAGGTTATTCCTTTCAAAAAACCAAAAGGCGCTATGCATTGGATATTTGGTAGCTACCAGGTCTGGATTGTTAAGTAAGTCCTCTCCTACATACGTACCAAATATAGCGTAGTTAGTCCTCCCTGTAAGCTGTAAATAACCTCTACCTCTATACTTCCAACCATCCCCACTCTGCTCATTACCATTCCCCATCCTATTAGCGTAAACCCTGTTGGCTATCTGCTCCGGTTTGCGAGCATACTGATTAGCCGTAGGTACATCCTTAAAATACTTCTTGAATACTTTTAACAGCCCACTGACGCTGTAGTTTAGATTCTCTCTGATGGCTGTAAAGTTAGCAGACTCATGCGCCACTTGACAAAGGAACTGGGCAAGCATAACATTATTTTTAGGGCCTCCGTATCTTTTTACGCAAGCCTCAAGGTCGTCATAAACCTTTAACGGAATCTTCTCTCTAAGTTTGCTGATGTCCATCTTTATCGGTAGTATCGTTAGTTACAATATTATAACCTTTTATATATTTAAGCAACTTTTTTTGTGCAGCAAGTATAACCTTGTACGCATTCCCCTTTACCACATTCATCTCCACTAACTCGTCGTCATAAGTCCTAAACTCCGGCTCACAAATTTCGGCAATTGTAGCTAACAACATACACTGCGTTTCAATAATTTGCAGCAGCTCATTATCTGTCTCAGAATAAAACTCTTGCAATTCTTTTTCTTCTGTCATAACTATCTTGGATTACTTGAAAGAATGGGTCTCCTTTGTTTTATAGTAAGGTCAGATGCTCGCTTCCTTCCAGTAGCCCCACAATTACAACACCTGAACTGCATATAAGCATTTACTGTCGTATAGTATTTTTTGCCCTGCTCTTCTAGCTTATCACTTCCGCAAGTCGGACACCTGTGCGTATTCTCATCAAGTATAAACAGCGATGTGTTCGGATGAGGTTTAATCCAAGGGCGAAGCATAAGGTACGTCTCCTCAAGAATCTTTACGTCATTGATGTTGTAGTCGAGCATCTTTTTTAGGGATTCACTATCACCAATATAGCATTTTGTCCATAGCGAAAATCCCTCGTGCTGCGTCTTTCTAGGCAGCCCTAACATACGGTTCACAAACTCTAGCTTATTTGACGTAAATGAGAAGTTCCTCTTAATATGTTTAAGGGTATCTATGGATTGGTACGGTAGCGGAGGATTCATCCCATTTAACAGAAACCTTGTATTCAGCTTAGGTATATCGAACTTATCTCCATTATGGGCTATTACTATATCTGCCTCATTTAGCAACTCCCATATACCTTCCATAATGCGCTTGTCGTCTTGTTCTACGGCCTCTTTTGGTGTAAGACATCCTGAGTATACCTTATCCTCAAACAGCCATTTAGCGGCCCATGTAAGCACAAACCAATCGCTTTGTATTTGGTCAATGGATACATTCTGATTCCATATCCCCCATACCCATCCGCGGATAGGCGCTGTTTCAATATCTATGATTAGTATTTTAGCGCCCGTTTCAATAACTTCAAACTTGGGACTATTCCTAGTATCGTATGTTTTAGGGGTTTCAAATCCTTTTATAGTAAGTCTTTCTCTGTTTTGTTCGCCTGAATGACCTCTACGGTATCTTACCATATTTCTAACCTGCTCTACAGACTTAAACTTATCCTTGTTTTCCTCGTATATCTTTCTTGCTAAGGTATAGTCTTTCAGGTTTTTGTGATGCTTACAATACTCGGTTACTATGTCGGAAAATTGGTTTATCATTCGATTATCTTGTCAAGGTTAATATTGTAGTCTCTAGCTTGCCCCCAAAGATACTCCCAAACTTTATCTATGGTATCGCTATCTGGAAAGTTCTTTCTACCATTTAGAAGCACCTCATGTAGCATACAAGCCATATCTAGCGACGCTTGATAACGAGCCAAATCCATCCTGTCATCAAAATCATCTAAATCGAATGTAATAGTAGCTGTTGCCATGTGTAGCCGGTTATTAAAGCAATTATTAAATATACGACTTTTGTCATCCAAAAGCTATATTTATATAAAAATTTATCTATTTTACTATTAGTTGTCTTAGATTTATAATCTACAGGTAAAAACCTGAGAATATTAAGGGTTATGTCGTAAAACATACCCCTGCAACAGGCGTAATACAAGGCATAAATAACTACATGATGAGGCCATACTTCATCGTAATAATCTAAAGATACAGCTAAACAAACACCAAATAATATAACCCCTATAGTGTAAGTCCATAGTTTGTTTACATTAGTAGCACCAAATGACAACAAGATTCTACCAAACTCAATAGCAGCTGCTACAAGGGCCGCTGCTATAGGTGCTAACAAACTAATCATTTTTATCTATTTATCTGTTATGATAAACCAAACGTCGTGATGCTCAGGCCATAATAGTGCCCAGAAAAATATACTACCAAATACAAACCAAACGATTGCGAACTGGAACCATCCCGTCTTAACATATGGAATGTTTACATCTGATTTAACGTATCTAAACCCACCCCTGTAATTTAATGGCTCTTTCACCCAGCTTCCTGATTTAGACGCTATATAGGCAAGAATTAAAAACGCGACAATAGGCAGATAGCAAAAAGCTAAAGCCACGAACATATCGTAACTTTCTTCAATTGGAGCTAATTTATACATATTAGAATAATTTAAAAAGTAAAGCTATCTGTTTGCGGAAAATCCAAATCAAAAGCAGTATTACTATCCAAAATAACCAATCCCTTTGGCCTTTATATTTGTCGCATTTATTATTCAGTTTAGCGACATTCTCAATCTCTTTATTAAGTTTCGCGCTCAGTAAACTTGACAATTTTTGGCAACTATCAAGGATTACTTGAGTCTTTGCTGTATTCTCCTGGGTCTTTACTATAATCTTTGTGTTCGTCTTTGCAGGAAGCTGCTTGATTACAGTCTTAATACTATCAATAACAACAGTATCACATCCTTCGTTTAATAAGCTGTCAATTTTTAGACTAAGCCTTGTGTATTCGTTTTCGTAAGCGCTGAGAAGATTATAATCAACAGTTAAAATAGTATCAATAGTTTCCTTAATTGGAAACCTTTCAGCGCATTCCTTTGCAGCAGATTCTGGAAGATTGTCCATAATCCGGTGCAACCTCTTTGGTGTACTGCATGATACTAAAAAGTATAGTACCGATAAATATAAATATTTCATATTAAAAGAAAGATAATACTACTCCGCTTAGTCCTCCGATGATTGTATACGCTGCATCTCTCCAATCGAACTTACCATAGTCTAACACATCCTTAAATTCCTTACCTAATGCAGCAGCCAAAACGGCACTTAATACCCAAAGCCAACAGTACTGAACATCTACTGCCTTAAACAGAATAAGGGCAAAGAAGCTAACCCATACCCCTGCCCAAAAGTGCATCTCTTTATCCTTCGGAGTCATTTTTTTTATCTGCTTTAGTGGCCCCAAAATAATATCCTATCACACCTGCTAAAGCACCTCCAAAGATGAAGCCTCCTGTTGTTAATACTAAATCGTGATTCTGCTCAGGTATTGGTCTTACTTGAAGCAGATACATAAGAATAAAACATCCTACGACAACTATTATTGCAATGCTGTTACGGATGTCTGTTTTCGTTAATCGTTTTAACCATTCCGGCATATTACTTCTTTTTAAATATATTCTTAATAAACTCAGATACTTTATCCCAGTGGGCTATGATTACACTTATTGAAGCAAGACAGCTAAGGATTACCGGTATGCTGTGGCTGCTGATTGCAGCTAATATGCTTCCTATCCACAGGCTAATGAGTTCAATCTTGTACGTCATCTCATGTATTATTTTCTACAAAGTAAATATAAATCTGTATATCTCCTAAATGATATTCATCAACACTTTGCCTATTTTATAGTATTACAAGATTCTATGGCCCTTTTATTGTGGTCTTTGTCTATTGTATTTAGCAACCAAGCGAGTTTCCTTCCTAGAAAACTAAGGGTATTTGTTTGTTCGTTTTTGCCTAACACGTGACTAATCGTTACATCTTCATTCCCGAACTTGTAACCGTTCTTTTTAATTAATGTTACATTGAAAAGATGCTCGCATACTACATTACCGAACTGGTCGATACTCTTTGCCATGCGGAACAAATACTTATCTATCCCCTTAAAAAGTGCGGTGATTATCTGAAAACTAAATCCTATTGGTAGCACTATTGCTGATAGAATTAAGGCTACTATCAGTAATATAAACCCTCTCATTTTTTAAATGCCTCCATAAGCTCCCCAAGAATCATAGGAGTGCAAAGGTTTTGCATCCTTACAGCTACAGGTGTAGTGCTTGAGGATAGTTCTGTAACGAATTGTGATGTGGTGAATAGGGCTGTTCCTACAGTTCCATTATCGTATGTAACACCATTTCTTACGTTTGCTGCTACAGGCATAACACAAGTACCTGTCAGACTATTCCCAGGACCATATACAGTGTTAAATCTTACATTGTTTTGTGCAGGTTGGTTAGGCACTGTATCTGCTGAATAGAGTGTTCTTGCCACACCACCACTTGTAAAGAATGCAGCTGATGTAGTGTTGTTCTTATCCAGCCAAACGATAGGAGCAAAGATTGCCATCTTACCGTTATTGTTCACCATGTTGCCATTTAGATACACCTGACCGTTTGCGTTTGTCATTCTTATTGCTTCTGATGATGAGGATGCTGTTGCAGTACCTGTCACATTTACAATATTAGCTGAAGATGATGCTATCCCAGCAAGAGTTCCTGCTGTTAGGTTCCCCGTTACATTATTTATAGGAGCTGAAGTTTCTATACCAACAGATGTTGTTCCACCTAATAAAGTACCATTAACTGTTAAAGATGTTCCTGAAAATAAAACACCTTGATTAGTCGCTGTTGACTGACCACCTGTTACATTACCTGTAATAGTAAGTGTTCCTGCTGATTGGTTTACTCCTCTATTAGAGCCACCTGTATTTAAACCTCCAACAATATTTCCTATTACTATTGTATTTCCATTTGATGATAATAGAGCTTGATTTATTGCTTGATTTGAGTTTCCACCATTCAAATTACCTGTTATTGTTATTAAACCAGAAGACGATTTTAATATACAAGTGGTAGATGAAGTATTCCCTGATAACCTTCCATTAAAATTTGTTCCTGATAAATTTAAGTTACAATTCCCTGAATAATTTATTAAAGTATCTCCATTAAAACTTCTTGGCTCAACATTCCCACCCAAACTAATCGTAACAGTTCCTGTTGTTGCTGTTACCTGAATAAGATTTGTAGCACCTGGTACTAATGGAGATGATGAAGTGACAGTTCCTGTAACCCCTGCTGTATTGAAGTTAAAACTACCACCTGCTGTAATACCAGTTCCTGCTGTACTTCTAAGCGTTAATACAGTAAAACTAACATCTACATTCACTGTAAATGTATTGCTATACACATCATCAGCAGCAGTAGGTAGAGCACCTGTATTCCATACAGTTACATCCGACCAGTTTCCATTCTTCGTAGCACGAACATCTGCCATTACGAGTTATTGTATTGTGAAATAATGTTTCCTGCTGTTACATCTGTCAGCGTGTTCTTGAGCCTTACAGCAAGAGGGTCAGAGCTTGCGTTAATACCACTTATTATGTCAGCACTTGTAAGCTCTCCTGTTCCCACTGTGTTGTCTGTAGGCACATCCTTTCTTGTGTTAGCAGCACTTACCGTTACCATTGTTCCTGTTAAAGATAGAGCAGGACCAAATGTTGTTCCAAACCTTACATCTGTTTGAGCAGGAAGGTTAGGTGTGCTATCTGCTGAATAAAGGAACTTGTAATTGCCACCTCCTGTATCCATTCTCCAAAGAGTTGTTGCTGTATTAGAGATGAATATGTTAGGACACCATATAGCCATTCTTCCAAGTGTGTTGTACATGTTGCCTGTTAGGTTGACCACTTGTGTTCCTGTGCCTGCTAATTGTATTCCGATATTTACATTAGAAGCATAAACATCGCCTGTAACGGTAACTGTTAATGAGTTGTTAGTTGTAGTTGAAATTCCAGCAGCACTACCAGCAAATACATTTCCTACTATTGTGCTACTTGCTCCTATATTTAAACCTAAACTTATATTACCTATAACATTACCATTAACATTAACGCCTCCCACTGTCGCTTCTACACCCCTTGCACCACTGCCACCCCCACCTGTAACATTACCATTAACAGTTCCTAATGTACCACCAAAGTTAATACCGTGAGCAGTAGAACCACTACCTCCTGTTACATTCCCATTGATGGTGAATTGTGAAGCTGCTCCTGTGAGAGAGATGCCATGAACTGATGAACCTGTACCACCTACAACATTTCCTGTTACTGTTACGTTACCTGATGATTGTGATATACCAAGACCAGCAGAACCTCCTGAAACATTACCTATTATTACAGAGTTTCCAGATGTTGAGAATAATCCATTAGAAGTTGAACCTCCCCCTCCAATTAAATTACCTGTTACGGTTATTGTGCCTGTAGATGACTTATTTATACACAAGGAATTATTAGCACCACCACCATTAAAATTAACCCCTGACAAATTAAAATTGCAATTTCCCGTATGATTAAATATCTGAGAAGCAATCCCTAACCCCGTCACACTACTCCCCAAATTAAGCGTTACAGTGCCTGTTGTAGCAGTGACAGTAATAAGGTTTGTAGCACCTGCTGATAGAGATGCTGATGTGGATGTACAAGTTACAGTCACTCCTGCTGTGTTGAAGTTGAATGAGCCGCCTGCTGCTAATGCTGCTGTGCCTGGTTGGTAGAGTTCGAGTTCTGTGATACCTACCCTTGTAGCTGAGCCACCGTTTAATGATATGTTTATTCTATAATATCTATATGCAGTAGGGTTGCTTATAGAACCGCTTGAATAAGAGCTTGATGCCGCTATACCAGCACCTAATGTTACTGTATGTAATGTTGTCCAAGTTGTATTATTTGCACTTCCTTCAAATGTCCAGTTACGTGGGTTAATAGCTTGGACATCTCCTCCAAATATTGTATAAGCGTCTATTATAACACTTGTTCCAAAATCCATCGACAACCATCCTGTTGTTGTATTAGTTGCTGTTGCCCAACCTGTACTAGTCGTATAAACTCTATCAAATGCTCTAAAAGCATCACTTCCTGCTAATATACTACTCGCAGCAGCAACAAACGGACTTGGAGCATTGTTAGCCGTCATAGCAGGTGTAGCAATATCCCTTGCTCTAGCACTATTGCTCATACTAATATAGGTAGCATCAGCCACCATATTAACAGTAAAGCCATTAGTGAACACAGAGTCAGCAGATGTTGGTAAGCCTAATGTCCCACCATCATTCCAGGTACTCACGTTGTTATTATCACCATTTATGACCGCCCAGCGAGTTGGCATTATACAATTGTTTTTCTTCTACTTATATTTTTAATTTCTTTCAAGTCGCAAACACCTACCTTATCCCATCCCAAAACCATACAACTATCATTACTATTCCTGCTATCGTAAACCTTAGATATTAAATCATCATCAGTCAAAGGAGGTGAATCAGGGTAAAACCAAAGACAACTTGATTTCCTTGCTTTTAACACAACCCTTCTTACTTCAGGATTTCGCTTCATTTGCAGAACATCACCATTCTTGTATGTAAATTCATTTTTCATATCTATGCGTATGTATGCGAACTGAAATTAGTCCAATCTGTTCCACCAGCAGGCTGTGCTGTTGCTGTTGCACTAACACTACCATCTGCTGCTATTGTAAGCCTTGTAATAGTCCATACAGCTGATGCCTCACTGCTACCTACAAGAGCAACACCGCAGTATAAATACAAATTAGCTGTAGCAAACCTCCTTATTGTATTGTAAGGATTGAAAGCATCCCACGCATAACCATTCCACTTCCAAGAAACTCCTCCTGAAGTGTAAACCTGATTAAGCGTTGGACTGGATGGAAAATCTAAAGCCATTAAATATCTATTTGATAAGCGTTAATGAATATGTCATCCACCTCACTATCTGATAATCCTAACACCACCTGAATCATACTCACAGTTGGGCTTGTTCTTTCGATGTTATTAGAATAATCCCAAGCGTATTGAGCCTTAATTTTAAACTCCTGTTCTGCCTGTGTGCTGTCAGGAAGAGCATTTAAAGCTGCTGTTACGTTAGCTTCTAAGTTCAGAATAGCTAACTGCGCTCTTAACTGCCATCTTGTAACTCTTACAGGAACACCATCCACCACATCCTGTACA
>Ga0315906_10001632_pt1 | contig 33021 bp, 50 predicted proteins | sample LakEriMetagenome_4_FD_203526 | JGI IMG/M metagenome (GOLD analysis project Ga0315906, IMG submission 203526) | Freshwater fungal communities from buoy surface, Lake Erie, Ohio, United States - Buoy 2 MA122 | ecosystem: Environmental > Aquatic > Freshwater > Lake > Lake biofilm | place: USA... | reverse complement strand
GTATTCTTCGCCGTTAATCTCAAATCTAGGGTAAGACAAATAATCCTCCGCGCCCCCAAATCGGATTCTCTGGCCTATTTCTATAGGATTAGGAATCAACCGGCCTTTTTTGTCAATCTCGCCAGGCCCCACGGCCAATACCTCGCCGATATTGGGTAGTTCATCCATGATGACTTCAATCACCTGGCTCTTAACCCGCTCAACGGGTCTTACAACGATTCGGTCACGCAGCGGTCGTATCATTTTTCTTGCGCCTTTTGGGTGCTGGAGTGGCTGCCAATTCCGTGAATATTGGCTGCGGAGGCACCACGACTTGGTGTTCTCCGCACCACATCCCAGCCTGTTTGGTTACTGTTTCAGGGTAGCGCCGGCAATGGCCGAACTGCGTACCCTGAAAAAACTGGCAATTTCCGCAATTCACTTCTGGTACATTTCGCCAGAATTGTTTGTACCCATCTTGGTATCGCGACCTTTCATGGTAATTTTCTCGCCCATTGGCTTGTTTTTGCCTTCTTGCATCACGGCGTTTTTGGTTTTTTCTTTGCGACCAGGATTATCGTTGCAGTCTTTTGGGCAGTTAAATGTGTTCATTTTTGGGTTCCTTATGAGAGTTGTTGCAGTTTATACAGCAAAGAGTCGATTAAATCGGTAATTTCGTCAATAGTATTCTGTAATTCGGTGTCTTTTGGCAAGTGTTTACGGTTTTCTTTTACATACTTTTGTAGGGCTTTAAAATATTTGATGGGGTCTTTTTCTATCTCAAATTCTTCTTCAAAATCGCCTACTGGGCCATACTTACCCATCCAAGATTCAACCAGTTGGTCTACAAGGTCTGGTATGGCGTTATAGTATTTTGCCAAGGCCTTATGCTGCGCATAGCTTTTGGTCTGCCAATGCTGCAAATGAGCGCAGGTTGCAGAGTTAAGTAATGCCAGCGAGAATGCTTCGATGTCTTTCATAATTCCTTCAAACAGTACATATTAATGACCTTCGGCCCTGTCATTTTATCTGCTTTTGCGCCTTTTGTAGCAACAATTTTATTCTGTTGATGCACTAATTTCCATAATACCGCTTTAATAGAATGGGGTTTGGCCAGCAGTTCTTTTGCAATCTCAGCTTGCGTAATGTTGGGTTTTTGCTCAAGCAAGGACAAAATATCTTGCGCAAGCCGTGGTCGGCGTTTCATCTTTTTCATAATAAACAGTTCCCTATAAAACCTTTACTTTTACCATACCGCCCTTTTGCTGGCTAAATTTGTATGTGCAATTAATTCGTTTGTCGTTAATCTTCCAGGCATCGGCCAGACCGTCTTGACCAGCTTTAAATGCTGCAATCATATTGTCTTGATCTCGCGCCCGGTTATCTGGCTGGTAAAACTCAACTTCCAAATAAATAGGGCCTTCTTCCGGTATTGGCTGCGGATGCTGCATAGCTAGGATGCGGACTGCAAACCGATACTTTTTCTTGGCAGCTGCTTGCGGAGCCCAATGCCCAGAATAATTGGGGCTTAGTTCTTTAGGCGGCCAAGGCAGGCTAAGTCTATCGGAGGAGTTTTTGGATTGTGTCATTGAGTACCGTTAGTTCAGTTTGTTTGGTTGCATTCCATATGGATTTGCGACCATGAATGCCGTTATGGCTGCCTTGGTGGCAATCCTTACAGAGCGGAATACAAAGGTATTGCAGGCCTTGTTCTATGTGGTGGGCATCTGAGGGTTCAGACACGCCACAAACGCCACAGGGCAACGATTTAACGCGTGTAAGGTGATTTCTTTGGGACGCAGTCAGTTTGTTATTCAAAATTAATTCCAAATTATTTAACCGTTAATGTGCATTTATCGCCAACCGCTTTGCGTTCAACAGAAACCTCGCAAACATCAATATTTTTAAGTTTTTTTGCAATAAAAAAGCAAAGATTTTCAAGTGTTGGCGGCCCCAAATCAGGAATTTTGTCTAAAAATTCATGGTCCAGAGCATAACGAATGGCATCTACGGCGTGTTTAATATCGCCAAAATCCCTAACCATACCGTTTTCACCTGGCTCGCCCTCTATAGAAATGCTGGCATGATAGGTATGGCCATGTATGTTTTTAGATTTTAGATGGTCGTAAACATTGACCGTTCTGTCTAAGGTGTGCGCCGCATCAAAAAAAAATGTTTGAGTTAACTTCAAAATAAACCATCCTGTTCTATTTGCATAAAATTCCATGTTGCTGGTGCATTTTGTGACTCAATTCTCGCCCGCATAACTTGCGCCCTAGCCTCTTTGGTGGGCGGTGGATAGTTACCATTTTTCCAATGTTTATCAATTCCTACATTTCTACCAATATTGGTGCTATCAGTTGAACTAAATGGAAACCTAGTAAAAACGGCGGGGTCAAGCATTCTAAGTCCATGCAGTTTGCAAATTGGCCTACCCATATCATCACAAATAACCCGCATTGCTGCGCCCATCCTAGACCACCAAGCAGTTGTGCCAACCGTGGCATATTCACCAGAACTGCCCAAAGAAACCCGTACATAGGTATTGGCCAGCTGCTCAAGTCTTTCAAGGGATTCATGCAAATGCCATACCGGAGAGCCAAACCAATGCGGTAATGGGCAATCTTTTAGCAAAGCATCGTTGTCCGATTCAGTACCGTCAATAACATCGGGAATCACGGCAAAATCGCACGATGGCACTTTTTTAAGATTTAATGCCCAATCGTAAAACTGGGTCCAATCTTTCATGGGTTTTCCTGATTTCCAGGCGCTAAAGGCACCATTGTCTAAAGCAAACGATTGGCAAACTTCTATGGCCGTCCCAACCTGGTCAGGGTGCGCAAACGACACAAATGCGTGACCTGCTTGTACTGCATAGTTAGCAACCGTGGCCGGGGTTATTGGTAAGCCGTGATAATGGATCATGCGGCCTTGACCGATCCGCGCAATACCGCAGCTTTAAACAAATACGGCTGGTCAAACTGGCTCTCCAAAATGCCTAATTCTTTGCCTTTGGCCACAATTCCGGGCCATGTCTCATGCCATTCCTTGCCGTCAACCACACCAGGCAAGGTCACTTTTAATTCGTCAGACCACCGCTCTTGGCGTAACCATGTGGCGGGATAGCATACGAACTGGCCATCATTCTTGCGCCATTGGTCTGAGCGGATTTGTTGCCGAATAGCGTCCAACAGTTCCGGCAGAGGCGGGCGAATACCCTCAGTTTGTTTCCAAGCCTTACGCGCATCGCCCTTGGCCACACGGCGTGGGTAGGTTTTCCAAAATTCTTCAAAGTCTGTCATTTATCCCTCAACCAAATAGCTAAACAAGCCAAAATAGCAACAACCAAAATAAACCACGAAAAGTCCATTAATGACGGGGTTTGAGCAGAATAGGCAATCATTCATCGCCCCGCTCACGAATAGCCTTGGCTATGTCCTCTTGTTCCATGCCCTCAAACCAGGACATCTCAGCGACCTTGGCGCATTGTTCGCGTTCATAGTCAGCTGCTCGTTTAATGGATTGGATTAACTGGTCCCTGGCAATGCCTCTAAATTCTTCCAGCAGGTTGTTTGCAAAGCATTCCAACTGTGATTCGGTGGCCGACCAATTTTTTTTAGTTCTTACCATTCCGCATTTAAGGGCAACTTCTTCTAGGTCATCTAAGGTCATATTGTTCTCCTTGTTGCAGAGAATAAATGATTAAGAAATAGTTTGCAAGGCAGTTTTTAGTTTCTATTTCTTTTTGCCATAGATTACCCAAGGGTGATAGCCATGATCACTTTAGCACCAGCAAAGATTAGTAAAACAATCCAGCCTATGCGCCCCATAAGGCAACGATTCATCCTAGCCTAAGTTGTCTATCACCCATGTCTTAGGCTAGTTCCGCAGTCCCTCGTTGACAGGCTGCTCCGGTAATCTGGTGGTGAGCCGATACCGTATCTACTGTTCCGCGCAGCCGATGTAGGCTCTTAATAACGCTCGGAGTACGGTCAGCAGGCAACAAAAAACCCCAAACTCTTGGGTGGTGCGGCCTGGCAGGGCATCCTTGGAATAAGTCCTCTTTACGGCGAATGACCGATTCCAAGCATTTATCGCACCACCGAAAAATTCGGGGTTTAACGCCTATAAAGAGATTCCAACAAGTGCCACCTTGCTGACCCCTCTATATTACCACGGCTAGGCAAGTAGGCATACGCCTATTTTTAGTAGGCAATCGCCTATTTTTATAGTGGTTTACCCTAGTTTTATAGGTATTTTCCCTAATTTTGATAAAAAAACGCATAAATCCGTTGCAAACAGTAAATAAACAGTTTACTATTAATTTACGGTCATTTGATCGGGTAACAAAATCGGAGAGAAAAAATGCAAGTTAAAGAAATTTACAAACAAGAATCACGCTACAACGCTCGTATTAAAGCTACTGTTGGCGGCGCATGGATAGCAGTTTTGGCCAACGGTGACGAGTTTCCAATTTGTGCCGACTATCAAGCTGCAAACGAAATTCAGGCCCGCGCTAAATTACCTACGCAATATCAAAATTAATTAACGGGGCTTCGGCCCCATTTATCGGAGAGAAGAAATGGACGATTTACAAGACTTACATCACCACCAGCAGTTGCAGCATCAAGAGCAACAGGCGCAACCAGCATATTGCGACTACATCGCTCACATAATCAAAAGAGCCCTAAACGCACCTGACCCATTAGATATTGTTTACGGAACAGGTCGCATTCATTGGGATTTAGGCCCAGAGGGTCAGTTTCTTAGCACCAAAAAGCATTTGTTTGTTGTGGATTGCAATGGCCGTCATTACAAAATAACCGTGGAGGAATTATGAGAGTAATTATGAAAGACACCAAAATTAACCTAGTTGCACATCATTTAATTAGCAAGAAAAAGATAACCAGTTGGGAGGCAATTGAGCGCTATCACGCCACACGCCTAGCTGACATTATTTATGACCTCAAGGCAGAGGGTTGGGACATTGTTACCGATATGGTCAAAGAGCCGTCTGGTGTGCGTTACGCAGTCTATCGCTTGCTATCAGTACCACGCAGAAGTCGGGTGGCATGATGGGAATCATAGACATATATTTTAATTTAGAAAATGACCCTGATTACCCAACAACAGAGCCAATTTCTTACGCGGTTATGCCTGTTAGAAATGGTTTATATCTTTTGTATTTGGGCATTTTTAGTTGTTCAGAAGCATGGTTTGAAAATGGGGTTTGGTATTTTGTTGATGGTGAATCAAACCCTATTCAGCCAGCAACTTTGCAACCAGATGCCTATAAACAAAAGGTTAAATGCAAAGAAATAAAAGAGTGGAACTTTAATGATCGAAAAAAAATATTTTGGCAGGGTTTAACCAAACCACACAAATTGCCAAAACTAACCACACATGAAAGGTATTTAAAAAGAAAAAATGAGAAAAACTAACTTTGAGGCAAATAAATGGCAGCGTAATGTGTTTACTAAAAAAGAATCTCCTTGGGTGGAGGCCTTTGCTGCCGTAGGTTTAGTGGTGTTTTGTTTACTTTTAGCATTTATTTAATCGGAGGGAATATGCAAAAAATAGCAACCGCGTTAGTCAAAGCACAAAAGGCCTTTGGACCTGCACTCAAATCGTCCACCAATCCACACTTCAAATCAAGGTATGCCGACTTGGCAGCTTGCGTTGAGGCCGTGATTGATGCCCTAAACGACAACGGTATTGCCTTGGTTCAGCATTCGCATGACTGCGCCGATGGAATCATTATCGAGACTATTTTTATCCATGAGTCTGGTGAGATGATTTCTGGTGGCAAACTCCATGTGCCAGCTACTAAACAGGATGCTCAGGGATACGGGTCAGCAATGACCTACGCCCGCCGGTATTCGCTCCAGGCGGCTTGCGGTATTGCGCCAGAGGATGATGACGGCAATCAAGCATCGCGCCCAAACAAACCTAAATCGACCCGCACCAAGGCAGAGATTGAGGCCTTGATTACGGCAGCCACATCAACCGACCAGTTAACTGCTACATGGAAAACATTAGCAGCAGACGAACGCGAAATGGTGCGGGACTTTGCAGCCAAACATAACGAAAAACTAAAAGGTGATCAAAATGCGTGAGCCAAATCCATTTCAGCAAGACGGAACCTGGTGGAATGACCGCCTCGGTAAGCTGACCGGTTCCAGAATGGCTGCGGCCATGAACTTCCTAAAGTCTGGCAAAGAGTCTAGTGAGCGGGAGAACCTGCGTTATGAGGTGGTGGCCGAGCGCATTACCAACACCTTTGCCGACAAATATATGACCTCGGATATGCAATGGGGCGTGGAACAGGAGGCTGCCGCTAAGGAGGCCTTTGAGACCCTTACCGGTCTAATGGTTAAGGATGTCGGCTTTATTGACCATCCAAGTATTGACCATTGCGGGGTGAGTCCTGACGGGTTCGTGTCAGATGGCTGCTTGATTGAGGTCAAATGCCCTAAGACTAAGACACACATGAAGTATGTGGCTAACCAGGCTATCCCACCAGAGTACAAACCCCAGATGCTTTTGCAGTCGGCCTGTACTGGTAAAGATGTTTGGTTTGTGTCTTACGACCCGCGCATGGGTGAGGGGAAAGACCTATTTATCAAGAAATATGTCCCGACCCCAGAGGAGTTGGCAGAAGTTGAGGCAGCTGCCGAGAAGTTCTTAGCCGAGTGCAATGCACTATTTGAGTTTTTTAATGATGAATCGAATTATTTTGATAAAGGGAGTTTTTAATGTTAATGATCGGATTAGCCCGTCTGGGCAATGACCCAGAAGTACGCTTTACACCAGACGGCAAAGCAGTTATGGATTTGTCCTTGGCGTTTTCATATGGCCGCAAGGTTGATGGTAAGCAGCCGACCCAATGGGTTAACGGAACCATGTGGGGGGATAGGTGCGAAAAATTAAGACCGTACTTAACCAAAGGCCAACTATTGTTTGTCAGCATGACCGAACCCCATGTAGAAACCTATAAGCGCCATGATGGCACCGAGGGCGTGACTTTAAGGGCTAGGGTGGGCGAATTAGAGTTTGCTGGGTCTAAACCCGATTCTCAAGCGCAAACGCCCCAAAACGCCGGAAAATACCCTTCTCGGTCCTATGCGGGTGACATCAACGATGACACGCCATTTTAAGGGGGAGATTATGAAAATGATCATAGCCGGGGTTTGTTTACTGTTTTTAAGTGGCTGCGGGATTATGCCCGATAAACAGGCCATGCCAGAGCAGCAACTTATTGTGGACGATAAAGTCCACTCAATGACCAGACTTGAGGTGGTTAGCGCCATTCAGGACTGCCAGGTTGCTAAGACTAGGGCGGTGGTGATTTACGCTAAACGCAAGGTTGGTGGCATGACCCGTGACATTGTGGTGGATGTCTCATGCGCCCCGCTTTACTAATTGTTGGGGCAGTTTTGTTAGGTTTGTGGCATATGGAGGCCGTTCACAATGCGTACCGTGAGGGGTTTACAGATGCCATGACCTACGAAAAAAAGAGCCCCACCAAAGAGGCAAGGCAAGAGGGTTTAAAGGAAACAAACGAAATCAATATTTAGTGTATCACGCGTATGGACGAGTACCGCTGCGATCAATAATCAATGCCTGTTGTCTAGGTTTATCCTCTGGGTTATTAGGAATTGAGATATGGGTCCAGCGGTCAAACTCGCGAATGATCTGGTCGTAACCAAGACCCGCAGCCATAATAATTTTTACTACCTCATCTGGGGTCATGCCTGGGACACGGATGTCTGCAGCGCAACCAACTCTGTGCTGGCTGGTGTCTTTAGAACCAACCGCGTCATTGACCTGTTTGCAACGAAATGCCGAATTAATCATTACGGGCTTACCGCCTAAGACGGTTTTGACCTGCTCTAAGAACTTAGCCAAGCGGTTTAGGTTGGCCAATTCATCGGGATTTGGCGTGTTATCAAACTGCCTATGGTCGGTAATGGTTAGTTCTTCAAGGGTAAAGTGTTGCGTAAGTGGAGTAATCATTTTTTAAGCAGTCCTTTCATTTCTTCGGTCTTGCTCTTGCTGCCTTGGCTTGAGCCAAAGTAAAACGATAAGACTTGGCCCGCAGCTGAGGTTATAAATCCAAGAGCAAAAATAACCAGTTGTTGTTGGTTGTCTGGGGTATCAACAAACATCAATATCCCAATTAAGAAAAACGCCAATCCTACGACACCAAGGGCTAAGACGGGTACGACCAGCTTATCTAGCTTAGTTGCGTGTTCAGATGTCGCTACCGCGGCATAAGCCTGGCGGGCAGAATCTCGGTCTTGGACTTCTAGCTTGGCATATTCCAAATCTAGTTCTTTTAGTTTTAAGGTCATTTCAGGATTGCCGGTAAGCGCCTGGGTGACCCCTTCAACGGTAGCGTCATCAATCCCTAGTTTGCTTGCAATCCAACCTACGGCAGCGCCACCAGCTGGGCCAGCAACGGCAGTAGCTAATACGGGCGCAACCCCTTTAAGTATTCCTAATAACGCATCCATGAATTAATCCCCATACAAATAAACAAAATTGCTGCCATCCAAGTAGCTACGAGTAGGTCATATCGATTCATTTTTTAGACCTTTCTTCCAGTAACTTGACCCGCACATGGAGGTCATGGAGTTCCTTGTACAGTTCCTCACGCATCTTTGCCCTGCGCTCGGCTGAAATAGGACTGTCCGTTGGCACACCTTCGTTGGTAATCAGCGCTGGCATTTTGCCTTCAATCTGGGTCAAACGGGTCTGAAATGACGATACTTGGCCCAATAGCCAGGCAATACAGGCCACCAAAATTGGTATTACCGCCTTTAAGACATCTTGCATATTCATTTTTTAGACCCCCATACCATGTAATAAGCAATCCACGCTGCCACTAAAAAACACCAAAACTGTACCCATTTAACCTTTGCCAACTCCGCATCAAAATATTTCTTATCTTCTTTTTCTAGCTTTTCAATCTCGGCCTTAATGTCAATTAACTTCTGCCATTCTTTAGTGCCGTACTTCTTTATAAAATCTATGCGCAGCTGGTACTCCTCATCGGAAATCTTCTTGCGGTGTTTGTACTCCTCAAGGGCTTTAAATATTGCCCGCTCTTTCCTTAACTCCGCTTCCCTGCGTTCCTGTATTCTTGCGTTTGCTTGTTGCTTTGCAACATCTACTGCTTCCTTCTGTACTTCCTCAATATTCTTGCCAATTTCTCTACCGGCTTCTCTACCGGTTTTCATCCCTTCGCTGATACCCTTGGCACCAGCGGATAGCCCCAGTTCGTCTGACATATATCATCATTTTTTTAATTTTTGCCATATGTCCGATACCGGCATTGAGTTGATTTCTTTCCATCCAATAAAGGTGCAAGCAAACATAATAAATAGAAAAAAAGCAAACAATACCGTAAATATAAGCACCGCAAAAATAGCTACAAATAAAGCAAAAATATTTAATATGGTGGTTAACATTTAGTTGGCCATTAGCATAATTGTTAATATAAATAACAGGATTGCAGCGTAAATTCGCTTTGCCCAATACTGTTTATTAAGTAAACGCGGGTCGTGAATTAGGTAACTCTGCAACTCCAACATATCCTCATCGCGTTCAATGTACTTTGGTTTAAGTGGATTAAGGTCGTATTTACAACCAATCTTAATTTTGCCATTGTTATATGGCACATCCATTACTTGTCTGCCTTATCGTTTAATCGGTCAAAAAACGAGGCCATAATGCTTTCTAACTTGTCAAATCGTGCTGCCATCTCAATCCGCACCTCTTTTAAATCATCCTTGCGCACATAAAGTTCTGGCAGACCTTTTTCAATCTGGTGGATGTCTCTGCGCAACTCTTTAACAGAGTCCCAAAGTTCTCTAGCAAACCAGCCAATTGATGCAATAACACATCCAAGGCCAATATTGATGATAGTTTGCCATTCCATATTAGGTTTTCATTATGTAGCAAAGAGCATAGTATGGAGGTAAGTTAGCGTTAGTTCCGCTTACACCAGCATTAGCATTAGTAGTAGCTACAGTAATTCCAGTTGTATTGCTATTTGTAGTGGCAGTTCCTTGACTTACATCCGCAAAACTTGCTCTAAATTGATTTCTTGGGGTACTTGAATCTTGAAAGAAAATTGGTGCTGTATGGGTATGACCAGGATCAGTAACAACTGAGGTTGCAGCATGAGTATGGGTAACAACTACAGCATCTGCAGAGCCGCCAGTTGCGTTTACTGCATAAGATGAGCCAGCGCCAATTACAAATCGGTCTCGCAAGTCTGGCGTACCATTCGATCCATTACATAAAACATACCCGGCTGGTATTGATCCAATTGATCCTGACCACAAGAAAATACCGCCAGATGGTATTGGGGTTGCAGCTGGTGGAGTTGCGCCAACAATTCCATACAAATTGTCATATGTCTGTATGGTTACATCGGCAGAAGTTTTTAAAACAAACTTATAGAAAAATCCCTCTGTTAACCAAATAGTAGAGGGTGGACGGCCATCCGTTCCCAAAATAATGGGGTTTGTATTGGCAATTAGCCCGCTAGAATCTGTATAAGTGGTAAGCGGAGTAGTTGATCCAGCCTGATAAGTAAAAATCTTACCGGCGTTTAAAGGCAGGCCATCATTGTTAAAAAACTGAAAACCATTGCCTATAGGGGATAGATTGACTGCCATAATTATTGTCCTTTACCAACATCTTTGAGGGGAACCATTTTTTTCTGAGCGCGTTTTAATGCAGATTTTTCTGCCATTGCCACACCCTTCTTTGCGCCATACATACCGCCAACAGTCGCTCCAACTCCAGCGCCTGGCACACCGCCAAAAGCACCTCCAACCGCTCCGCCTACTGAGGTTCCTAAAGTTCCCAATAATGGTGCCGCGCCCAATCGAATTAAATTGTGAGCCTGTATTGCTGCGCCAGGGTAGGACGCGTCATATTTGACCAAATGGCCAGCATCATGCAAGTCTTTAACCATCTGGGCCAATTCTTTATCTTCCATCAATACGCCAAGTTTGCGATTGTTGTCATTTAAGTATTTTGTAATATTGCCGGCATTCCATTGACCCTTGTTTTTAGAGCCCTCTTGCAATATGCGATTAGCAAACTGGGCTTTAATTTCTGCAATTGCTGCATCTGCTTGGGGCCGTAATTCGTCTGGCATTTCTTTTAACAGTTTAATTAAATGCCGCTGCTGGTCTACATCCATCCGCTCCACGGTTGAGGCAATCTTTTCAAACGGTACGGCGCGATTCATTGGGGATTGTGGATCGTAATCCATAATCTTGGCTACGCCTTTTGGATCATCTAACAAGCGAGCAATTTTGGTACGAATGTCTCTGGCTTTTTTGTATACATCTTCGCCAGCAACCTTAGTGACATCATTGTCAATTTTGTCTTTTAGGCGGCCAATAATTCCAGAGCGCTCATTATTCCAATTCGAATTAATGTATCTACGCAAACCTTCGGCCTGCTCTACTGTCATTGGTTTTACTTTGCCGTTTGCATCAAGTAAATCATTTTCTTTCAAATGAGCCTCAACCCCGCGGCGCAAAGACATAAAACTGTCGTTTACAGTAAAGTTAGAATTTGTATCTAAGAATTTCTGTAGGTCGCTTGGTATAACCGCTGGCTGCGTTCCAGCTACTTTTTTAGCTTGGGCATACGATTGATCCATTTGAGTTTGCAGTACATTCTTAAAATCATCAAAAGGCCGTGCAATTCGTGTGCCGCGGTCATATAAAGAAGTTTCATCAAGGCCTAAAGTTCCGCCCGTGCGCTCAACAATTTTTTGGCCAAAGTTTTCTAATGTAGCCCGCTCATTGGCTAGTGTATCTCTGTAAAGCTGGCCTACGGGAGCGTCTACTTTGCTAGTCTGAAACTCGTTAGCCGCAGCAAAACCGTCACCCAAAATAGAGGATTGACGGGCGTTTTCTAAGCCAACACGAGCCAATATTTGCTTGCGTTGTTCTTGCTCTGGCAGATTTACGCTGCCCTTTTGTGCGTACTTAACTTCTGGGAATGGCTGCGTATTGGTTGGTGCAGGCATTGTTGGGGTTTGTATTTTTGGCGCTGGTGGTAATGTAGCAGCCGTTCCACCTTGTTTGTTTTGTAATTGAGCCTGAAACTCTGCATAAGTTACTTTAGGTTTGCCGGCTAAAGTTGGTTCAACTCTAGGTGCCTCTGGGGCTTTTGGTACTGCAGTTCCTAAAGCAGTTTCTACGGTTTCTGCACCCTTAACGATTCCGCGTTGTACGGCTGGCGCAGCTTTTACGCCACCACCGGCTGCAACAGTTCCCATCATGTTTTCAATATCGGTAGCCGGTAATCCTGTTTTTTCAGCAATCCACGCAGCGCCCTTTTGGAAATTTTCACCAACAAAATTAAACAAGCGGCGAGTTGCCTCGCTTTGATATTCTGGAGTTTCTGTTACGCCAAAAGTCTTGCCCATACCAGACTCAAAGGGCGCAGCAGCTGCCGTACTTATTTGTTTAGCCTGCTCTGGCGTTTTGCCAATTGCACGGGCTCCTGCATAAGTAACTGGTTCTACAATCCCTGGAACAACGCTGCCAATGGTTGCATCATAAAAACTAGCAGCAGTACGACCAAACTGGGTTAATGGGCTGGCCTCGCTCATATCTTTAACTTTGCCAACTTTACGGGCTGGTGGCTCGGTTGTCTTAACTTCTACTGGTTTTCCTAAAATCATGTCACCAATAGGGTCGGCAACAGCTTGGCGCATAGTGGGTTGCGCAACGGCCGGTTTATTTGTTATCTCTGTGGTTACGGGCTCGTTAGTGTACGGCCTAGCCATTGCTGGCTGCGATCCAGAGGACAGTTCAAAAAACTGTTTACGAACCTCTAATGGGTAATTATTAAATTTTTCAGGAGTAGTTAATATCTCTTGTAATCGATTAGGGTTATATCCCATATCAGTAAACCGTTTTACCGCCATTTGCACCTGTGTGGGTTGCAAATTTTCAAAACGAAAACTATCTTTAGACGGTTGCTGGGATGGCGGTTTTGAGCCACCTAATATAAGTTGGCCAATGTCTTGCATTACAAATCACCTGAATTTGTTAATTTTACTAAATTGTTGTATTTACGATACAGGTCTTTGCGTTGGTTGTCATCCATATCACCAAGCAACTTGTCGGTTAATTCCTTGCGTTTATTAACATCTTTAACATCACGCGCAATATTCATAATTTCAAAAATACGAGAGTCTGCGTTTGATGACCACATCTGCTGGAATCGTTTAGCGTTAGCATCACCAAATTTTTGGGTATGTCTCTGCATTCCGGTTGCCATCATGTCAAGATTGGTAATATCGGCATCGGCGCGGCGGGCAATACTTAGCAATACATCTGGTGGGAATGTCTCGTCACCACTTGCCATGCGAATTAATTGTTGACCGCCAACCGTATCTAATGAGCCACCAACGGCTTTAATGTTAGAAATCTGCACATTAGCCAGGTCTTTAGATAATTGTTTATAAGTTGGATCACCAACAATATCAGCAAATTTTCTTTTAACTGCACCAACAGGGCCTGTTTCTGGTAATACAGATTCTTCTTGCAGTTTTTGTGCGGTCTTAACAACTTCTTGTAAATTACGCCGTGCCGTTGTCAGTTCAGACTGACGCTGCACTAAACCATTTCGGTATTGGCTGCCAGCGGTGCGGTCTGTTTCTTCTTGCGGAAGCGCAGCAAAAGGTACGCCGGCTTGACGCACCGGATAAGTTAAAGGCAAACGGCCCGTATCTGGCTGCACCATTGATGTTGACGCTGGACCTGCAGCCGGAGCAGCTGCTGGTTTTGGTAGTATGGGAGCAGTCATATCTGCTGGAGTTACGCCTGTAGGCGCTGGCGAAGAAGCGGCTCCAGGTAATGGCAATGTTGTTACGGTTGCAGGGCCGCCACGGAATATGCCAGACTGACCGCCCGAACTTACGATTTGCGGTGTTTGTAATGCTTGTTGGCCAGACGGTCCAATCTGAGATTGGATTACATTATCAAAATATTGGCCAAGGTTTTTGGGATTGCGCAACGCAATTGCGTTACCCATGCGCATTAAATCGTCTACTCGTTTTTCAGGAATTCCAATAGCCACGGCTTTAGAGCGGATTTCTTGCATTGCCTCTGCGGCTTGGTTAGCGTCTCCACTATTAATTCGAGGGTCATTTCGATAACCACCAACTAAAGACATAATGCCAGCAGTTTGATCTTTATCTAAGGTAAATTGGGATTGTTGCGTTTGTGTTTTAGCTTGTTGTACCAATTCAGGGAATATTTCTCTTTCACGCTGGTATGCTTGCGCATTACGAGCCATGTTAACCATTTCCGGCAATGTCATCATTGTTGGTGGTTTAGCGCTTAATGAGATGTCTGGTTTTATATTAACTGCCATAATTTATTCCTTATGCATTAGTAGACATAGCAAACTGTTGGTATGGGTTTTGTGACATTGCATTTTGTTGCGGATTTGGTACCGCCGGATTACCGCCTGGTGGTTTCATAAACTGACTGAGCATATAAGCATTACCAATATTTCCAAGAGCGCCACTATAAGCATTTGCAGAGCCAACTGTTCCAGCAGCGCCGGCAGCTGCTTGGCCCGTTATTAATCCGGTTTGGCTTCCTGCAAAATTTTGCCCAGCAGTTACGCCAGTATTGACCGCGCCTTGACCCATTCCAGCAATATTGGCTAGGGTGTTATAAATGTTGCCACGCTCAGTCTGGTAACGGTTAAATGCATTGCCATACTCAGTTGATGCTAAATTTTGACCATAATCAGTCAGGGCGCGCATCGTATTTCCGCTTATTGCCCCGCCACCAATATTGGCTAAACGCTCTGTGGCCTGAGTTCCCATGCGCATTCTAAATGCCATACTAGGGTCTAAGTATTCCTCAAATGGGCTACCTGGCCCACTTATTGGCATTGTTTGCTCACCCATTACAGGTGCTGGCGCTCCATAATTTTCGTTATAGAATTTATCAAATGCCGCCGCATCTGAGGCAAGACCAAATTCTTTTCCAAATTGATCTTTACCAGTTATTGTTAATTGTGGAGGTGCTAAAGGCTCACCAGCATCAATCCTTCTTTGTACTTCCGCTTGTTGTTGTTGTTGAAAAGCATCTCTGGCTTGTTGATAATTGGCAGGAATTGGAGCAGGACCTGTTGTTGTAGGCAATCTATATCCAACTTGAGACTGATAGGGCTGGCCAAATCTACCTATTAAAAATGGTTTCATCCGCTCAATATCTTTAAGGGCGGCATATCCTTGTTCGCGGTATGGGGCTAAATCTTCTCTGCCTTGCTCATACATATACCGTTCTTGGTCCATAGCGCGATTAGCCGCGTCCATTTGCATTCTTGCAGAGTCTTTTGCGGCTCGTGATTGCATATAGCCGCTACCAAGCGAAACGGCTGCAATAGTACCGGTAACTGGATCAGGCATTCTCAAACTCCTTTACATAATCTTCATAAGTCTCGCCATACAATTTGGCAACATACTCGGCAGCATGAGCCGCCCCATCAAACCCGTGAACTAAGCGCACTACTTCTAATATTAAATCGTAGTACGCAGCCCGCCACATATAGGCCTTGTGTAATTGTTCTCTATTATCTTCCAATTTGTTAGCGCCAATCCACTTCAAAACAAGAATACTTACTAAAGGCAACAAATTGTGGCAATGGGTTTGGAAAAAATGATTTTGGGGTAATTCCACCATAACCTGATAAATTACCTTTTCTTTTTGTTTTGGGTCTACTGGGTCATCATCGCGCCAATCATCTAGCCCTTGGATAACATCAAAAAAGTCCAAAAGCCACCGTTGCGCAGTCGGCGGCAAACTAAGAGGGGCAAGTAATTGTGCATTCATAGGTTGTAATAGGGAATTCTTTTAGACTCACCGTTTACGGTAACCTCAATAAATCCCTCTGGGTTTGCTGGCAAAGTAGCCGATCCAGCCGTAGCCGTTGTGGCGCTTGAAAAGTTCAACAAGTTTAATAAAAACAGCTGCCAGGCGCGAGTAGGCCGTCCCGTATTATCAATTAATGGGCTGGTTGGTAGCCGTTGATTTTGCGGTGTAGACATTAATTTTCTCCAGCTTCGGCCTTTAAATTTGCTGAAATAATGACTGCCTTGACGGGGTCTGAGATAGATACCTCAAAAACCTTATCACGGGAAAACCCTAACCGCCGCCAAATAGCACGATTTAGGTATTTTCCTTGTTTTCCAATACTTGTCCAATATTCATTAGACCAAGTAGAGCCGCCGTCATTAGACCAGCGCAACATAGCCTGGGGGTCATCCCCTTGGCCGGTAGATAGTCCAACGCCAGGCTGAAACTGAATCTGCAACTCATGGAAATACTGGCGCTGCAAGTCGCTTGTAATGTGTGGGGCTCTGCGAATCCGGCGGATTGGCTGGCCATCGTCTGTGTAATAGTTGCGGCTTAACTGATAAATCTTGCCGTTTTGGTAATCCCCAACCAATACTTGCTGGTTAAAGAATGCGCAGCAATTACCACGGTGTCGCTCGTATTCATTCTGATTGTTACGGTACAACCATTTATGCCAAAGGCCAGTTGTGTTGTCAAATGCCCAGGTAAGGCCGTTATCACCAATTGAGGGAAAGGTCACCACATAGACCTCATGGCCTTCAAGCTGATAGGTCCACGCTATCGCATTAGACACATTCTGATTGACTAAGGTTGTTTCTACCGCATGGGTTGATATTCTTTCAGGAAAATATCCATTCATGCGCACAACCATTGCCTCACCGCGATTGTTTTTGGAGACATATGCAAACGAATTACCCATCCGAGACATAGAATATTGCGCTGCAATACCTTGTTGGGTAGATGTACCAGGAATCCTAGTAAATGGAAATGGCACCGCGCCCGAATTAATCCATACTTCGGAGGACATCTCACCCAATAAATAAACTTCTCGGCGGTCAACAATAATCGACACAAGGTCATCGGGTGAGCCATCCTTACTAGCAAATGATAGCGGGTCGGTAATAGGGCTTAATAAATCTGTGGCAGCCCAAAGCTGCGAATCAGGTTTGTTATAAACAAAATAATTGTCGGTAATATCAACCGTTCCACCACCTTCAAATGGGCCGTCATTAGCTGGTAATACGGTCCAATTCATGGCAAATATAGTTGTGCTACTAACAGTCTGGGACGCGCTAACTGTGTAAGTACCTACGCCTCCTGATCCTGTACCAAACGCCTTAATAATCGTGCCATCGGTTACGCCAGTACCATCAATGGTTTGACCTATCCGCAAAGTCCCGCTAGTGACCGCAGAGACCGTAAGGGTTGTTCCTGATATAGCACCAGTAACAATAGCAGGAGAGGCAACCGAGTTAATAGTAGTGGATGCAACAGTTTGCGAGTTGCTAACCGTATAAGTTCCAACCCCACCGCTACCTGTACCTAACGCAGTAATGACGGTATTTTGGGAAACTCCTTGACCAAAAATAGCTTGGCCAACAGCTATGGTTCCGCTCAAAACAGAGGTAACTGTCAAAGTCGTTGTTGATATTGATCCAGTAAAGGTTGCTGCGGATGGATTGGATATAAACCATGTATAGCGATAAGTCTCATCAACAATGTAGACATTCACGCCGTTATCCACAATTCCGACCAAGCCGGTAGAGGTATTCATCTGGCCAATCATTTTGGGCGTGTAGTCTGATTCCATGACATATACAAAATCACCGCATACGGTCACGACCTGAGCCCCACCGGACAGGGTGCGAATACCACGCACTTCTTCTTGATTGGGAAGAATTGCTACAGTTTCTAAGCCTGGTGTTGGATAAAGCGCTATGATTCCACGGTCACCTTGCGGCTTAGTGGGGTCTATTTCAGGATAAAAATTAATGCATTCTTGGGCATCCTGATAAATAGAGGGAGCCTCGTAAGCTGCGCCAACAAATCCAAAGTCTGGCATTAAAAGCCTCCGGTCAGAATCCAGCCAGCGTCTGCTCTCTTGCCTACAATTAATGAATCCTCAAATCGAGCCACTTGCATTGGTTTCATATTGTTGCGTTTAATAGTTGCCTTAGCGTGGTTAGCAAAGCCGTTAATCATCTGTATTTGCGTTGGACTAGCTTTTCCATACATCGGCATCAAACGCTCGGCTAAACACCATCTAAGGGCCATTAAATAGCCTTGTGGGATGACTATCTCATCGTTAATGGAGGCAAAGCGCTGAAACAGGGTATCGGCAAAAATATGCATCTCGCCTTGGGATGGATTAGGCCATACGGTAACTGTTCCCAAAGATTCGCCTGGCTGATAGTACAGGGCGCGAGGCCACGGACCATTGAGAGTCTTTAAACCAATCAACTCATAGTTTTCTAGGTTAAGAATAGCCACCGGATAATCTAAGCCACCATTCAAAATAGGCTGGCCATTGGAGTTAGTGTTTACCCTAACAAATGCAGAATTAATGGATAAAGGGCGCTCGTAATACGCACTAATTGTCGTACTGGCTACGGTCTGCGAGATATTAACGGTGTAAGTTCCATTGGAATTAACATTACCGCCCGCACCCGATTTAAAACCAGTAATCTTTGTACCAGCTGCCACACCAGAGCCTGACAATGTCATTCCAAGGGCAATGGCGCCACTAGAGACATTGGTAACGGTTAAGGTCGTGCCGCTGATTGATCCAGTAATAGTACCCCCGATTTGGCCACCCGCACCAATGGTGTATTGGGTTTGGCCAGCGGTCAGGGTAAAAATAATTTCGGTCTTATAAAAGACCATCATTTGCTCATTTGACCATTGGTCAACCATGTCATTGAGCATATCAAATGCGTCTTGCGAGTCCGCTGGAGCGGGAGTTTCACCAGCCTCCAAAGCCCCAATGTCTTTTAGGGCGCGGGAGATGATGTCGATTGGTTGTGTCATATCGTCACCTTAAATGTGTCCACGGCCCAGGGCGGTTTAGTTGATATTTCAAAACTAAGCGCATCCAGCTGCTCTTGTAATCTGTATTTTATAAGATGTTTGCCGTCTTGGGTAGCATCTAAATCAAGCCAATGGATAACCTGGTGTTCTGTTGTATCTTCATCAACCATGTGCGGAATAAGCATTTTCCAGTTACCCTCTGTCTCTACGGAATGCTTACTATCCGTTGCTTTGCACCAATATTTAACGGATTTAAGAGCCCCATCAATAATAAGAGTTTCTAATATTGTCCATTGATATTCAGTCATTATTTGCCTTTAATTACCAAGGTACACCAGACTCTTGTGCCGGATTCTTTTGCGCTTCAATCTGTGCTGCCAAACCTTCCTCTACTGTGTTTTTGCCAAGCGATTCTTGCACCCAGCCAACAACTTCAGCTTCAGTCAAATCAATGTAAGGAATGTATTGCTTGCCAGGTTGCTCTGTGTAACCTACTGTGCCGTAGGTAGACGCAGAGTAATCACCATCTACTGCGTTTACTGTGTAATGTACTGTAACTACAAAGCCATCAGAAGTAAGTCTGTCCATCTGTACTACATTCCATGTAAAGCTCATACTGTAATTTCCTTTAGTTCGTCTAAGGTTGTAGCTGTATCAGCCAAGTTAGTAATATCACGCAATCTCTGTTTTTCAGCAACAATAGCAGTCGTATCTGCACCAGACTCTAATGCTCTCTGAAAGGCTACATCTTGTGCTTGCAATAGTGGTGTACGTTCTGCACGTAAACGAGTTTTTGTTATTTCTTTAGCCGCAGCTAAGTTAACAGAAACAACACCATCAACTAAACGCCATGCGTCAAAAAAGTCAGCTGCGTCTTCTGGCAGTTCTGAGGCATCAACAATAATAGCGTGTTCTGGGCAGTCCTTAGCCAGCACGTCTTCAATTGTGTTTGTCTCTAAATATTCTGGTGTTGGGTACGTAACTGATACATTCCCATTTTCGTTAGTAAAAATAATTACTTGTGACATTTTATTTCCTTATCTAGTTACCATAACTGCTGTGTTAGCGTCTTCTTGAGAGCCGTTAAAAAGCATGTTAAATATTTGGAAACTTGTAGTTGTTGGGGTGCCTTCACCTACTATACAGCGTGTTCCACTACCACTTGATTGATTAAATGGCATAGCAGTAACGGCGTAGTTTGCATCTGGCATAGTAAAAGATAAATTAACTGTGTAATGGCCTGTACTATTTCTAGTTACAGAAGATACCCCACCAGATGAAGATATAGCGCCGCTAGAACCAGTAAACTTAACCCAAGCACGAACACCGTATGCTGTAGCTACTGAGCCGTAACCTGAGTTGAATAACAGATTACCAGAAGTATCAAGACGCATCCGTTCTGAACCACCAGCATTAAACTTCATTGGTCCATATCCAGCACCACCATAGTAAGAAGATTCAATGGTAATGCCGTTGGTTGAGGTGCTATCGGTGCTAATAATACAAAGTGCAGCAGTTGATGTATTTGCTACACGAAACTGACCGCCAACAACTTCTAGCTTTGCGTTGGCAGTTGTTGTTCCAATGCAAACATCACCACCAGAGGTAATACGCATCCGTTCTGCGTTGGCTGTAAGAATTGTTATGGGTAGGCTTGAAATAGAATTAATTTCCAAACTAGTGTCGTTGGACTCAATTCTTGCTCGTTGCGTAGTATTGTCGTTAGCAAAATAACGAATTGCTCCAGCGTTTGCGCTTGCTCTGCCACGAACTCTAATTCCAGTACCGCCTGAGTCGCTTTGTATATCTAATGGTGCAGACGGACTAGTAGTGCCAATACCCACATTACCTGATGAATCAATCCGCATACTCTCAACACCACCTTCTGTAAAGGCAATAGTGTCGGCTGCTGGGGAATAAATACCTGTGTTGGTATCGCCAGTAAATGTAATGGCTGGGGCTGATACTGTGCCAGCACCAACAATTGTTCCAGTTGATGCTAAAAATCCAGTAGAGGGATTAAATTGCAACTTGGTAGATGATACATTCTGACCAGTAATTGATCCGCTTGTAGCGCTTGTAAATGCTAAATAACGAGTTGCATTTGTAGTCGTATCGTCTGTAATTGTTAAACCGCCTGCTGCAGATTGCCAGGTTGGGGCAGATGCGCCATTGGAAGTCAAAACAAATCCAGCCGTTCCGGTAGTTCCGGCCAAAGAAATAGTGTTGTTTACCCTTAAATCAGTAAATGTGCCAGCCAGCGGCGTTGTTCCGCCAATAGCCACATTGTTCATGGTTGATGCGGTTGTTGGATTTACAGTCAACGCGCCCGCAGGCGATATTGCAACAGTTCCAGTTCCGGTAGGACTAATTGCTACCGCAGCATTTGCTGGATTAATGTTAGTTGCTACATCAATAGAAACATTGTTACCACCACCGCCGCCCCATTGAATTTGAGGGGTTCCACTAGAATTTCTTAAATTACCACCGCCTGATCCTGCAGCATCAAAATTAGTACCTACAAAACCAGTAGTTGCGGTAACGGTTGTGCCACGAATTGTATTTGCAGTTGTATTACCAATGGTTGGGGGCGCGGATAAGTCTAATGTGCCGCCAAGTGTAAGGTTTCCGCTGCTTGTTACCGTTCCCGACAAACTAATGCCAGATACCGTTCCAGTACCGCCTACAGAGGTGACCGTTCCCGTGGTTGGTGTCGCGTATGTTGGTACGCCACCAGCCAAAGTTAATACTTGACCGTTGCTGCCAGCTGCTAAAAATGTTGTTGTTCCAGCGCTACTTTGATAGGGAATAGAACCAGTTGCGCCGCCTGCAAGGTTGGTGGCCGTTGTAGCCGTTGTAGCCGTGGTTGCAGTTGTTGCGGTGGCTGCGTTACCCGAAATCGAGCCGGTAATTGTGCTGCTGACTGTCAATCCAGATAGCGTACCAACCGCGGTAATGCCTGTATAAGAACCTGAAATTCTAGCAGTATCAATAGTTCCGCTAGTAACTTGGCTGCCTGCAATAGCAATACTTGTATTAGTTGCGCTAGTAATCTGACCTTGGGCATTGACTGCAATGGCTGGAACCGTGCTAGCCGATCCATAAGTATTGGCAGAAACACCAGTATTGGTAATGCTAAAAGTATTTGCTGCTAACGATAAACCGGTGCCAGCAAAATAAGCGCCAGACACTTGGAAGTTTGACCAATTGACCGCGGTAACTCCAAGAGTGCCGCCTGGCTGAATGTAGCAATACCAAGCTGAACCGGATAATCCACCGGAGGTTATAAAAACCAAAGCAGACACCAATTCGTCCCAAGTATTGGCATCTTCTGCTCTTGCCCACGCGCCCGCAGCTGCCACATAAATACCGTTTTGCGCTGCGTTAGTTTGGTCTTTTACCAATACTCGATCACCAGCAACGACTGCCACGCCATCAATTGTTTGTGCGCCTGATAGGGTAATGTTGGCCGTTGTTCCGGCACGAACTGGCTCTTTCCAAGAAATACCAGCCAATGCCGCGTCAACATAGGTTTTATTGGTTAGGTCATTACCGCCAACAGGCAGACTTGTTGCGCTTGCCGAGGTAAACGCCGCAGTTGACGGGGTTGTTGCCCCAATCGTAGTGCTATTAATCGTGCTATTGGTAATGCTTACCCCATCCAAATTAGGGTTTGTAGGGGCAAAAAACGGCGTTCCAGCAGGTCCAATTAAGTTAATGCACTCATACGGCGGCAAGGGCTCAAAAGTTCCTTGGACCGGCACTATATTGGTTGTTATAGTCTTTGCGGTGTCGTTGGACATGGTAAATCCCTTATTCGTTAGCTACGAGCGTCAAATAAAGCGTGTTTGTTGTTGACGAAATAGCCTTAATAAAAAAGTTGGGTCTTGGGCAATCAATAATAATTGGCAAAAACATACTTGGAGCCAAGATAAATGACCCGCTGCCACCAGTTGACGCAATCGCAGGGGTAGCCATATTGGAATCAGTTGTGCCAAAAGTAATCGCTGCCGTACCCGTTCCAGTATTTAGGATAGCCACACGAAATGCAAGGGTTGGCGTATCTGGGATTAGTTGTAAAGCGGATGATGCGGAAGTTGTAAGGTCCAGCCGATAGGTTGGAGAAAGAATTTTAAGGGAATCCATGATTAATCCTTATGGTTAAGTTTGTTTAATTATCCTACTTTTAAGCCAATTTCCAAAGTGTCCTTGAAAACATTTTAGTCCTATGTGACCCATTTCTATCTCTGGATCAACCCATACTTGGCCGCCAATATCTCGCCATCTAATACAAAAAGAATAATCCTCGCCAAATTTATATTTCAATTCTTCGTTATAAATATAGTCAAATAATGGATAAAACTGCTCTGTTTTGCATTCATGGTGAAATCCAGTCTTTGGATAGGCCTCAATCATTTTTGTTATGCAATTACGACTAATTTTCATAAATCCCGTGGGAGCGCATTGAACCTCCAATAATCCGGTAACCGGATCGGCCCATAACTCAGGTTTATCTAGGTAACGAACATTGTATTTTATGGGCTCTGCTCTTGAGGGATATATTCCGGCAACTAGATCAACGGGCGCGTCTACTAGCCTTAACAAAGCACCAGCTTGCCAGGCCACATCTGAATCTATAAAAATTAACTCATCGCAGTCGGAATGATAAAAATTAGTGGCAATTACGCCTCGACAATCGGCAATTAACGCATTTCCAATGTCATCAACTAAGGTAAATTTATCGCCTCTTTTGATTAAAGAGATTAAATCGGTAAATAAGGAACGCATTGTTCCCATATGAACTGTGCCAGTATAGGCCGGCATTGCAATCATAATGTGTTTCATGCAGTCTCCGTAAATGGAAAAAGCCACCCTTTATGGGGGTGGCCTTTCCAATCAAACAAACATTTTAAGCAGTAATGCCAATGTTTTTTAACGCTGTAATGATGGCATTAACAGCAGCTACCGTTTCAGCAGTAGTTGGGGTTGCAGCCAAAGATGTAATTGCAGCGGCTTGAACTACTGGAGTCTCGCCGTAAAAACCAACCTCACCTCCTGCAATGCCGAGTAAAACACCATCGGCTGCACTTCCGTTCATTAGGAAGTTGGAGGTTTGGGTACTTGCTGGTCCTGGATTTGACATGATTAGGTTCCTTTCCTATTAAGCTGCTACGCGGCAGGCGAGTTCTGGATAAAGCGGAGCCCAGCCGTATAAAACATCTAAACGGGTTGGGATGGAGTCGTTGTTAATGGTGTATTGACGCACCACACGAATCGACAAACCATTGTCCTTATCGCTTGCACGACCTGCAAAATGTACGCCGTCAGGCAATTGGAGGTCGGCTGTAGCCAGGGTAAACGCATTGCGATGGAATACCAAGTTCTGTGGGCTGACAATACCGGTCTTGTTGAACGGTGTGACAACTGCAGTTGACGAGGTAGACAATACGCTCACATTCTGGAACTGGCCAGCAGTAATAATCGCTGGGGAAACAGTTACAGATGCTGTGCCGCCAGAAGTGATGGTTGTATCGGCAGTAACTACAAAGTTACGCAATACATTACCACCGTATGGCTGGCGGTTCTGTGGGTTGACTGCGAATACACCAGCAATCTGAATCGTATCGCCTTGCTTCAAGTTGGCGTTAGCGGTTGCAGCTGCAATGGTAATTGTCGAGGTCTGAGCCCAGCCAGTTGTCAACGAACCAGTAAATGTGCTGGTGTTGGTAGACAATGTGGCGGTTGAGTAAGAACCATAAGTATGGGACACAATGTTTTGGTCCATATACCAGTTCATACCAATGGTGTCGCGACCCATCATTCCCTTTTCGTACTGACCAGAGATAGTGCCTTGTGGGTTAAAGAGACCTTTTAAGGAGCCAACAATCGAGGCACCTGTAAAGGGATCAACCACGCAAGAACGCTTGCCATCGCGGGGCGAACCTTCGCCGTCCAAATAAGCCTGGGCGGTTAGGAATGTTGCGATGTCAGATGGAACTACACCAGCTGTACCAACGGTATTAGCTGTGTTATCTACTGCCATTGTGGTGCCGTCAAAGTCAATTTTGTTGGCAATAGCAGCGATTGCTGGCTTCAAAACACGGTCAGAGAACATATCTAACGATAAGGTCAAATCTTGTGTTGTGAACTGCGTATCCACATGGAATTGAGTGCTGAGGGTCACAGGGGTTGAGGTCTCGTTGAAGTCCTCGACATTTAAAGCCGGTCCGGTGGTACCAATGAAACGGCCAGGACGGCGTACATTGACTGTGTTACCAATCTTTGCACCGATAACCGCAAATTGGTCATCATAGTTACGGTCTACACGACCAGTAAAGGTCAAACTGTTTTCCAAGACCATCAACGCCTCGTTGGTGATCATGGAGATGCTTAGCAAGTTATTTGCCATGATAATTCTCCAAATTAATTTTAAAGTTATCCGTCATCTAATCTTCCCAGAGGCCCTTGCAGCTTTCCATTGCTGGTAGGTGCCATGAAACTTACGGTCGGAATCCAAAGCAATATCACTAGGATTACCACCGGCTTTCAATGGGTTAATCGGTGCCGGAGCATTTGACTTCTTCGCAACAGGTTCTCTTACGCTCGGTTTAGTTGGCTCTGATTTCTCAAATTTAGCCTCTAAACGCCCGATGGCACGGAGTTGTGAAGTGATGGATTTATCCGCCAAATCACGAGCGAACTCTGGATTTTCGGCTAAGTAATATAGGATTTGTGGGCCTACATCACTCTCAATAATTGCATCGGTGACCGGTTGTGACACCGAGACATCGCTTGACGCAATCATTTCCTCATAATCCGGCAAATCTTGTTTCGCATTATCTAGTCGTTCTTGGAACTTCTGTCGCATCCGCGACTGTTCCGCCTCAACTTTACGAGCAAGTTCTGCTTGATCCCGCTCCCGCATCTTTCGATCAGTAGTCCACTCGGCCAGAGCCTCAGCATACTCTAGGGCATCATTAAATTGCGATGGGTCTGGTTTAGGGTCTGGTTCTTCCGATTTTGGCGGATTAGCCTTAGCTTCCATGTCCCTCAATCGCGCCTCAAGAGCCTCACGAGCCGTACGCTCACGATCCGCTTCTTGGCGGGCCGCTTCGCGCTGCTTGGTCAGTTCTGAAAACCGCTTCTCAAGTTTCGGGTTGTGCTTCTTTTCACCTGCAGCAGCCTCTGTTTCTGCCTCTGGTTCACTCCGCTCTTGCTCAACAACCGGCTCCGCTTCTGCGGCCTCAGTTGGAGTTTCCTGAGTGGCTAAACCAAGTTTTTGTGCATTAAACTCAGCTAAATTCTCATTTGTTACCAGGTTCGCAGCTTGTTTCCTTGCTGGTTCCTGCACTACTTCTGCATCGGACATGGATTAACTCCAAGAATAAACCCGATGAACCCATCGGTAGGTTAAATCTATTAGAAACTGTTTTTCGATAGTTGTCAACGAGGCCCCATTGGTACGCCAGGGATTGCAGGTTGCTCTAACGGCTGCGGTTGCATTTCTTGTGCTGCAAACTGCGCTGCCATTTGATCATCTATTCCAGGGTTCACCATAGGTTGCTGGGCAATCGCCATTTCTTCACGCAAAAATGGTGACTCATTCATATTTACTTCGCTCTCAGCAAACGAGGCAACTTGGCCTTGTTCCGCATCTCTGCGGGCCATTTCTTGCTGCAAAGCGCGTGAGTCCATGCCCTTTAGTAACAGTTTGGTAATAGCATCTAACTCGGTCCGGTTTTGGTCGGTTACTGCTTTCATGTTGGTTTGATTGACTTTAGCCTCATTAATGGTCTCGGTGTTGTACGCCCTAGAGGTAACATCCATGAGTTTGCGCTTGGTCTGGCCTTCTTCTTTCATACGCTGCACATCGGTTTGGTGTTGCAGGTTCAAGGTCAAGGCCGCAATCTGTTGTTGCATATCGGCAACCATCTTTTGGCTGGCCATCAACTGCATTTGGACCTGTGGCGGAATATCCGATTTCTCGTCAATCTTAGCCAATGGGTTCATAGCAGCTAGGCGGTCAGCAATAACATCTGCGCCTGGGAAGTCCATGTTGCGGAACACTAAATCACCCGCAGCTTGGAATAGTTCAGGGTTAGCCTGCAAGAGCGGGACCATAGACTCGACTGCCTCTTGGCGCTTGCTTTGGTAGCCTGGGCCTGTATCCATGTAAACATCGTATTCGCCCACAGTTACATCGTTAAGTATCTTTTCTGTACCGCTTTCATCCACGGCGCGCTGGTTAATCGTTACCATTTCGGGCTGGTTATCGTAGCCAATAATCCGCATGACCCGCTCTTTATCGTAAATCTTGGGGATTAAATCTAGGATTACGCGCCCAGTTTGCTTGAGGGAACGGGTCAGATTGTCGTAGTAATGGAAGTTCGACATATCAATCTGCATCTGCTGACCGCGAATAGCCTTACCAGACATATTGCCTTGGGCCATCATATTTGGGTCAAATATCCCTACTACGGTCTGCAGGTCATTGTTGATAGCGCTTGTGGCTTCAACGATTCCGGCAGCTGGTGGCTCTGGTTGCAGTCTGGTTGGCTGCGGCGCGGGTTGTCCCTCAATGTCTTTTTGCTTGTAACGCAATACTGGCGTGGCTTTGATGTTAGCCAAGTTCCATTCATTCTCATGGCCTTCGTCTTGTCCTTCTGCCAATAGCCATTTAGCCTTGGGCGCGAGAGCAACCGACTCAGTTAAGGCAGTACGCCAGTAGTTGTACATCCGCTGCGGGTCTTTAGCCATACGCACAATGCCGTACTTCTTGCGCTTATCGTCAACCACCAGTTGCTGGCCGTAGACGGGAATAATGGGGATGTACTTACCAATCCAAGTAGATTCCTCAAGGATTTGTAAGCCGGTTAGCTTGGCCCATTTGATGGTTTTGCGCATGGTTTCACGCTCGGCAACCACCTCAATACCGGCTGCCATCATCATGTCATCGCTGGGTGCGTCCTCTTTATAGACTTGCGTACCGTCTGAGAGCATGAGCAATTTGGTCTTTTTGCGCTCGGTATACCACCACTCAGCTATGCGAATGTCATCTTTCATAATCCAATCAGCGTCCGCATCGCCAGTACCACGCATATTAAAGTTGCCGCCATCGTCTGCGTTAGGGTATTGGGCCTTAAATTCTTTCTTGCTCATTACCTCAGTAATCAGGCAGCATTCGGCATCTGAGCCGTCTGGCATCTGACTGTTAGGGTCATAGTAAACAGTAAAAGGGTTGGCAATGGGTTTAATGTAGATTTCTTGGTCAAACGAGTCTGCCCGTGTGTAGTCGGTAAGAACCCGCCAATAACCCCAACCCATGCGTACGGCAAACTCAAAGGCCGTATCGTAGGCGGTATCTGCGTCCGAATTGACCTCAATATGCTTAAAAATGCCCGTCAAGATGTCCGCTACTTTAGCGTTGGCAGCCGAGTTCATCGAGTGCGCTTTCATGCGGGGTCTGGCTTGGCGCTGCTGGTTACAGACCTGGCGGATAAAGCCATCCAGTTTGTTAATCGTTAAGCAGGGTCTTGCCTCAAGGTTTCGAGAGTTCTGCACCTCAACTGGCCATTGATCACCAGATGAGAACTTAAGGTCATCCAGGGCATCCTGGCGATTGTAAGAGTCCGCATCATTGGCGAATCTCAAGAATTTTTGTGCGTCTTGTATACGCTGGTCGTTTGCCATAATCATCCCATCCATGATCCAGCCGGCTGTCGCACGGCTTGTTTTGTTACCGATTTACGGGGCTCATTCACCACTAATCCAAGATATTTAAACGCATCGGCACCGTGGGAATAAATGTCGTGCAGCGGCGTTTTACTGAATTGCTTGGTATCTGGGTCCACATCATATCGGTAATGTCTTAAACATTGTAATCCTTGATGGCAATTTTCTCTATCAAAATAACACTTGTTGAATATTGTTCTGGCTGCATTGATGGAGTCCGCAGTTGGAGTTCTTGGCACAATCTGCACCTTGTAACCTGCTGCCCTGACAATATCGGCAATCGAGCGCCCAGCAGCTGCCAGAGTTGAGTTCTCAGCATCATGCGGTAGCCAAATGGTGTCATAGTGATAGCCGAACTTCTGCATCTCGGCCATGTAATAGGACATGGTCTTTTGACTGTCCTCCATGTATCGGACCAATCTGATCTCAAAGCCTATAAATTGAACAAACCAAATGGCCGTATTATCCGACCAACCGAGGTCAAAAACCGCATGAACCGGTTTGATTGGGTCATAAGGTACGCGGGTAATGCGCTCCTCCAGGTCAGCACGGGTTATCTCATTGGCAAATACCGCTCCGTCTACGGTCTTACGGCATAGGCCTTCCCAGACAGTGTTGTAAGCCTCTGTGTCCCGCATTTGGAGGTTATCTTTTTCCTCCCGCAAGGTCATAGGAAACCAAGGGTTATCGCGCCAGGTAATTTTTTGGACTATCGCGTTGGTTGGGGGCGCGAGTACAAACCGCTGATATGTGTCATCAGTTTCTAGTTCCGGGTTAAAAGTAATCCATATCTCGGAGTTGTCCTTACGAATGGTCGGGATTAGGACATTCCAGCTTGTTTTAGAAACAGTCTGGGCCTCCTCAACCCAACAAATGTCTACGCCCTCAAAGGATTTGACATTGGTAATATTGTTTTTAAGGCCAATAAAGAAGAACTCTGAGCCATTCTTACCCCGAATACTGGTCTGGGTGACCTCGTAAAACGACTCTAATCCAAGACTGTCAATCTGGTCTGTCAGTAATTTGTGTACAGAATCTTTAATAGAGACCTGAAACTCACGGGCGCAAAGAATGCGAATAGGGTCTTTTGCTGCCTTAATAAGTAACGCTCTGGCAACTCCCCAAGACTTAGCGCCACCGCGCCCACCATAAAGAATCTTGTATCTCTTTGGCTCAAACAAAAAAGCCAGTTTTACGGGGAATTCTGCGTTGGCTACTGCTTTATCTAAAGTCTCAAGCATCTTGTGGTTTTACAAACATGACCTGAATACCAGATAAAAGCGGAGTTCCATCGGCGTTTTCTACTTGGTTTGTTTGAACGGCCTTACCATCCAACCGGTCAATGACCTCTTTCACAGCCCAGGCCTCGCCTTGTTCAGCTTGCGTAACGAGCTGCTTAACAATGTTTTCCAGCTTTTGAGGTTCTTGAGTTAGAACCTTTCTCAGCTTGTCATAAAACATCTTGCCTTTCACGGCATTAGAATTTCCTATCGGTGCGGCCATAGTGATTAACTCAATCAATAAGTTCCAGTTACATAATAATAAATCGTTTCTTGTTGTTTGTGTTAATCTTATAGTGTAAACTGTTTACTCTAATGGAGGAGTTATGGAAATAATCAAATCGGAGTTCTGGCATATCCTACAAAAACACATTGCTTTGAGAAAGGGCCAAGATGAGCGCAAATGAGATGGCAGATGATCTGGATAAGTTTGGCCAGTTGTTTAAGGATGTGGCTGCAATGCTGCGCCAACAATCTGACCGAATAGTGGCTTTAGAGCAAAAACATAAGGATGCGTTTGACTATATTGAAAAGTTACTTAAAGAAAGGCATTTATGAACGATATGTATCTTTATCTATCAGGTGAGCAAACTATTGTTTATTCCTTAAACTTTGAAATGCTTACTGGTGAGCAACAATTAGCGGTTCTTAATCGCACGATAGACCTAATCATGGCCAAAACTGGTGAGGTTATCGACTCTTTGGAAGTCCAATAAACATCTGTAATGGGTCTTGGGTAGGTTTACTACTTAAAAACATTGCTAATGGGTCACCAAATTGGGTATACGCAACAGTTTCTTTGGCTGGAACATCCAATCCAAAAGGATTTGTAACGGTTTTAATACCTAAATTGGTCGTTCTTTCATATCGCTCATTAAACGGAAAGTTTTCTCGGCGCTCATTCATATTGAGCGTTTCTCTTGCTTGGGTCAATCTTGACTCGGCCTCACCGGCCAACCGTCTATAGGCCTCTGTATCAGACAATTCGTCAAATCGTTTTTGTTTTGCGCCTAATTCTTGAAACTGACGCGCAGCCTCATCGGTTTTCTTGATCTGGGTCATAGCCCGTTTTTGTGCGTTTTTCGCGTCTCGCAGGTTGTCATATGGCAGGTCTTGATACTTAGCATCGGATGAAAATTTACGGTCTTGAATAAATTGAGCCGCGCCCCTAAACCATTCATCTCTGGCTGCGCCTGGCTTTTTAGGTTGTGGACCAGCCTCACGCCGGTAATCATTACCGTATACATACCAATCTTGCAGATTGTAAATAGTTCTTGGTTTGATGTTTTCTTTGGTCGCAATGTCACCAAGCCGGACCATGTATTCTGACCTAGCAGCTGCGCCGTAATCGTCCCAATATTTACGGTTAGTCGCAAATGGGGTGGCCAAGGGCGCAAGTTCAGACTTAATTTGGGCTTGAGCAATTAGTTTGGCAGATTCTGGACTACCACCGCGCCCCCAGTTTTCGGTCTGTTGGATAGCGTGTTGGATTTCATGCAGCAATGTTGATCTGGCTGCATTGGCTTGCTCGTCTGCGGTTTGGCCAATATGGGTTGCACCACCAGTTGTAACCAGTTTCTTTTCTTGGTCGTAGGCTCCGCGTATGTCTTTACGGGTCTCACGCGCAATTCTTAGATTGTTAACAAGATTAGGGTAAGCCTCCTCAAGCGCATTATGTTGCAATGCAGAAGTTAGACGAACTTGTTGCGCTGGTTTAGTTAATATTTCCCATCTAGCATCTTCAAGAGCCTTTTTTTGGGCTGCTGCAGGTATTAAATTTTCACTACTTCCCACACCTAAAAGACCAACCTTTTCTGGTGGAATAAATCCTCGTTGTAATAATAATTTGTTTGCTAAATCAATTTCATTAGGCGCTTTTGGTATTTTTTCCATATTCAATACTGCGCCATAATCAGGTATCTCTTGCCGCCATTTATTGTCTAAGCCGCGGGCAGTCATGGTTTCGCGCCAAATATCAGAGGGTCGCGCCCCAGCCTTTTCCATTTCTACGGCTTTTTCGTAAGCAGGTTTATTCCAGGCAGATGACTTGGGGCCAATAAACATACCGGCCACATTAGGTACTTCGGAAATTTGGCGCTCAAACGCCTCTCTGTTACCTATTTGTAACCCCGCATCACCCATAACCAACGCAGCATCTATGTCCGCCCTTTGATTAGCAAGGTTTTTCATGGCAGTTGGGCCAATGCCCATAACATAATTTTTTTGGGTTTGGGCTAAGGTTGTGCGCGGCGCATATTTTGCTTCACGCAAAACATCTGACAATGTGGCCATTATTTCTTCTTCTTCTTGGTTGCAGCCTCACGCTTAACTGAGTACGCAATAGCCACGGCCTGCTTAACTGGCTTGCCCGCAGCAATCTCAGCTTTGACATTCTTTTGGAATGCCTTTTTGCCAATGTCTTTAATGAGCGGCATTACTTTTTCTTTGCAGTTTTGGCCGATTCCTTAAAGGCCTTGGCAGTTGGAGCGCCCTTAGTGCCTGGGCTACGCATCTTCTCAGGAGTCTTTCCAGCAGCCTTTTGGCGCTCGATCCTTTCCCTTTTAGCGTGAATATTGGCGTAGAGTCCGGGTTTAGTAGCCATTAGCAGTTCCAGTTCTTTAAAGATGCAGCTTTACGGGTTGGTCTGCCCTTTTCGTCCTTCATAGGACCAGGCATTCCGCTCATTCTTGCGCAAAAACTTTTTTTACGGCCTTCGTCAGCTTTTGTTTTAGGGTTTGGAGCAGGTGCTTTAAGGTTTGCATTATTTTTTGCATTGTATGCCGCCCTTCCTTTAGCGGTCATGCCCGCGCCAGCTTCGGTGGGTTTGTAGTTTTTACCCTTACCGGTCGTAGTACGCGCAATTGGTTTATTAGTGGTTTTTGGCATTATTGTCCTCAACGAAACAGACATCTTTCCAAGACATCACAAGGTATTCTTCGCCGTTAATCTCAAATCTAGGGTAAGACAAATAATCCTCCGCGCCCCCAAATCGGATTCTCTGGCCTATTTCTATAGGATTAGGAATCAACCGGCCTTTTTTGTCAATCTCGCCAGGACCCACGGCCAATACCTCACCGATGTTA
>Ga0315906_10001629_pt1 | contig 33036 bp, 30 predicted proteins | sample LakEriMetagenome_4_FD_203526 | JGI IMG/M metagenome (GOLD analysis project Ga0315906, IMG submission 203526) | Freshwater fungal communities from buoy surface, Lake Erie, Ohio, United States - Buoy 2 MA122 | ecosystem: Environmental > Aquatic > Freshwater > Lake > Lake biofilm | place: USA... | reverse complement strand
GCTAACCCGCGAAGCGGGGTTAAGCCCGGAGGGCGGCCGAAGCCACAAGCGCGATGCGGATAAAGCGCGAGACGAAAAGCGCGAGGCGCAGCAGGCGATGAAGAAAGTGGTGAAATAAGCGGGTGGTCAGGCGTGCGTCGTTGACTGCTGTTTCGCCATCAACGGCTCGGCAGTTTTGCCGTTGCTTTCTCCAATGGCCGCTACCAGGCCGGCGGCGGCCAACATGCTGCCGCCAATCCACTCTTGAATTCGAGATACCTCACCGGCCAGATAGTGCGCAGCAATCGCTGCAACGATGAGTTCGAACAGGAGAATCACCGCTGCCCGATTGGCAGACAGCTGACTCAGCCCGTGCTGCATACCAACGCTACTCGCGATCAGTACGATGCCGACAACGGCAAGCAGCCACCAATACTGCACCAACACAGGCCCCCAACTTACCATGGGTTGTACGACGACCAACAGAGCAACTGGCAGCGCGACCACCGCCACACCGATTGAACCTGCCACTGACTTTGCCTCGGGTGTGGCGCGGTTTTCCCGTCGGACCAGAACGTTGCAAAGTGCAAAGAAAAAACCACCCAACATGCCAAGCCACTCGTGTGTGTTGCGAGGAAGCGGCATGCCGAGTTCAGGTCGCCATAACATGACAACAGCACCTGTCATGGCCACAGCGACCGTCACCACGCCACGTCCGCTGATGCGCTCGCCAATAAGAATTCGCGCCAACGGCACCGTCCACAATGGTGCCAGATAGAATAACAGTACGATTCGAACCACCTCTGCTTCCATGATCGCAACAAGGTAGGCTACGTTGGCAAGGCCGGCTGTCAGGCCGATCAGCAGCAACGAGACGGGATACCTTGGAAATTCGCGCCATGTATGGCGGAGCACAATAACGGCAAACATTACCGCTGCCATATATGAGAAAAACGTTGCGATCGGTACCGGCAAACCGGCTGTTTCCATAACCCGGTAGGGATACCAGATAACGCCCCATGACGTCGCCGCAATCAACAGCCCTGCTATGGGCAGTGGCGAACCTCGATGGGCGGCAGGAGCAGGGGAGACGACGCGCTGCTGCATGGACGACTGAGACAACGCGACGACCTTTCTAAAGTACAGCAAACTCTATAATGAGCGCTGGAGTAATTTTGCAACTTGAGAAATTCTACCGTCTTAAATCCTAACTCGGCGTAACCCGCATTCTAGAAAGCCCATCTAATATGTCCCATGTCTCACCGTCTGCATTACAAACCACCATCGATGGAGCCTGGGAACTGCGTGCCGGTTTCTCACCTGCCAGCCACCCGGCAGACGTTCGGGAAGCGGTCGATCACGTCATCAGCGACTTGAACGCCGGTCGCCTGCGGGTTGCGGAAAAACTTGGTGGCGAATGGGTCACACACCAGTGGATAAAAAAAGCCGTGCTGCTGTCATTCCGACTCAAGGATAACGTCCGCATTGAAGCTGGCGACCTCGGTTTCTTCGATAAGGTGGATACAAAGTTTGCCAAGCTTGATGACGCGGCAATGCGCGCAACGGGCGTACGTGTGGTGCCGCCTGCGGTCGCACGGCGCGGCTCATTCATCGGCAAGAATGTGGTGCTCATGCCATCATATGTCAACATTGGCGCGTACGTCGACGAAGGTACCATGGTCGACACGTGGGCGACCGTCGGCTCGTGCGCCCAGGTCGGCAAGAATGTCCACCTCAGCGGGGGCGTTGGCATCGGCGGCGTGTTAGAGCCACTCCAGGCAAACCCGACCATCATTGAAGACAACTGCTTCATTGGCGCACGCTCGGAGGTGGTCGAAGGCGTGATTGTCGGCGAGGGCTCGGTGATATCAATGGGCGTGTACATCGGCCAATCGACCAAAATCTACAGCCGGGACAGCGGCGAAGTTTCGTACGGAAAGGTGCCGCCATTCTCGGTCGTCGTTTCGGGCAGCTTGCCGTCCGCAGATGGCAAGTACAGTCTCTACTGCGCGGTGATCGTGAAGACGGTTGACGCTAAAACGCGTGCAAAAACTGGTATCAACGAACTCTTACGCGCATAGTACGCATCAACCTATCGACACCGTACAGCGAGGACAACCATGGCGATTCTGGAAAAACTGTTTCGGCTAATGGCGGAAAAGAATGCGTCGGACATCTTTGTTTCCGCTGGCGCGCCTATCAATTTGAAGGTCAACGGTACCGCGATGCCGATCAACCCCCAAATATTGTCGGCGGAAGATGCTAAACGCATTTGTTATGAAATTCTCAAGCCACATCAAATCGAAAAATTCGAAAAAGAACTTGAGCTAAACCTCTCGTTTCCTATTGAGGGGGTTGGAAACTTCCGCGTCAACATGATGCATCAGAAATCTTCCGTGGCTGCTGTCGTGCGCTACATCTCAACTGATGTTCCCGCGTTCGATTCACTCGGCGTGCCGAATGTATTGAAACAAGTCATCATGGAAAAACGCGGACTGATCCTAGTTGTCGGCGCGACTGGTTCGGGTAAATCCACCACGTTGGCCGCGATGATGGATTACCGAAACATGATGAAACCCGGCCATATCTTGACGTTCGAAGACCCGGTGGAATTCATCTTCCAATCCAAAAAATGTATCGTTAATCAACGCGAAATTGGCAACGACTCTCTCTCATTCCATGAAGCAATGCGTAACGCCATGCGTCAGGCACCAGATTTGATTTTGGTGGGCGAGATCCGAGATGTCGAGACAATGAAATCCGCGATGATGTATGCCTTGTCAGGTCACCTATGTCTGGCTACGCTTCACGCGAACAACAGCTACCACGCGCTAAACCGGATCATCAATTTCTTCCCGCTGGAGCAACGCGCCGTATTGCTATCTGATCTCGGCGTATCGCTACGTTGCATTATCTCGCAGCGACTCGTCAAGAATGTCGCAGGCACCCGCTCGCCAGCGGTTGAGATCTTGATGAACACCGGCAACATCGTCGACCTGATCAGCCAAGGCCGGGTCTCTGAAATCAAGGAAGCCATGGAAAAATCCATGACTCCAGGCTCCCAGACGTTTGAGCAGGATTTGTTTCGCCTGATTCAGGCAGGGAAGATTACCGTCCAAGAGGGACTGGCAAACGCCGATTCCGCAACCAACCTATCGTTGCTGGTTGGCAATAGCGGAATGGTCGAAGCTGGCATGAGTGATCTTCCCTCCAAGCCGGGCTCGGGCGGCCCGAACTTTAGCGAGTTCAAGATAAGCTGAGAAACTCGTTATTCGGCGGCGGTTTCCAAGCGTTTTCACTTGGAAATGCCCGCCAGTCGGGCACCTTAGTAGCTGCGCTTATAGTAGCGGCCACCAACCCACACGCCGTACGGTCGTGGTACCCAGCTGCTGTAGCCCCATCCCCAATAACCACGCCCATAGAACCAAGCATCTTGCAGGGCCTCGCGGCGGCCTTGCCGTTCCGCCATCTTCAACTGGCCGTGTTGCATAAAGTCGAGCACGGCGTCAGGCACCCCGTCACGCGAGAGTTTGGCGTATTGCGACGCCGTCACATCGAACACCGTGTTCGAGTCCTGGATCGCTTTGATGATGGTCTGGTCGTCCTTGCCGTCTTTCACCAGTGAAACCAACTGCTCGAGCTGCATGGGCTCGCGTTCAGGCCCAGCTAGGCTCGCACACCCCGCCAAACCCATCGCGGCACAGACCAAAAAAACAATTCCGAGTAAACTACGCTTCATGTTGCACCTCCTCAATTCATCTACAAATATCCGCTCACGCTTTCGGTCGCCCCTCTGGGTAACGGTGAAACGACGCGGGTCACACTCCGCTTAATTCTGCTCGCTCAATTGTAGCGCGGCAGAAGGTTTAGTGTCGCCTCAGTCTGTTACCAATTCCGTCTCGTTACGCCAGACGACATGCTGAGTCAGACACCTCTTGGCCGACACAGTACTGTACGGCATCATCCGCAACCACGCGGCCCTGATAAGTCAATGATGGAGAACATAATGGATTTTTTTGAAAACCCGATGGGCACCGACGGCTTTGAGTTCGTCGAATATACAGCCCCCGACACCAAGGCGCTTGGTCGACTATTTGAACAAATGGGTTTTGTGGCGGTGGCAAAACATCGTTCAAAGAACGTCTTGCTCTACAAACAGGGCGACATCCAGTTTATTGTGAATGCCGAGCTGGACAGCTTTGCGCAGTCTTTTGCAAGGGTGCATGGGCCGTCGGCATGTGCATTTGGCATCCGCGTAAAGGATGCCGCCTATGCATTCAAACGCGCCGTCGAGCTGGGCGCAAAGCCCTATGAGGGTCCGGTCGGCCCGATGGAGTTGAATATTCCCGCGCTACAGGGCATCGGCGGCTCACTGCTCTATTTGATCGACCGTTATGGCACGCGCACCATTTATGACGTCGACTTTCTACCATTGCCAGGCGTTGATCAACACCCGGTTGGCGTTGGTCTCGAATATGTTGACCATCTGACACATAACGTCTACGTCGGTCGTATGGACACGTGGGCACAATTCTATGAAAAGCTGTTCAACTTCCGCGAAATACGTTACTTCGATATCAAAGGCAAGAAGACCGGGTTGACCTCGCGCGCACTGACCAGCCCCTGCGGCAAAATTCGTATCCCGATCAACGAGCCATCCGATCAAAAATCACAAATTCAAGAGTATCTCGACGCGTACAACGGCGAGGGCATTCAACATATCGCACTGGCGTGCAAGGACATCTACAGCACCGTTGAAGCGCTGCGTTCTCACGGCGTGAAGTTTCTCGATACCCCCGATGCCTACTACGCGTTGGTTGATAAACGCGTCAAAAATCACGGTGAAGATTTGGAACGCTTGAAGAAAAATCGCATCCTGATCGACGGCGAGGGACTCGACCGAGAGTCCCATGAAGACAAGTTGCTACAAATCTTCACCGAGACGGCGATTGGCCCGATTTTCTTCGAGATCATTCAGCGTAAAGGCAACGAAGGTTTTGGTGAGGGAAACTTCAAAGCCCTATTTGAAGCCATCGAGGCTGACCAAATCGCGCGCGGGGTGCTGTGATGGGCGCGGTAGGAACGCCAAACCGATACATGTCTGGCTTCGGCAATGAGTTCTCCACGGAGGCGGTTGCCGGCGCGCTTCCTGTCGGACGTAACTCTCCGCAGCAGCCGGCGTTCGGCCTGTACCCCGAGCAGGTTTCGGGAAGTGCGTTTACCGTGCCACGCGACCACAATCTGCGCTCTTGGCAATATCGTTTGCGTCCATCAGCCGAACACGGCTCGTACCATCAGATTCCAAACGGCATGATCCGCACTGCACCTTGCCATGAAGTCTCGACATCGCCTAATCGTCTGCGCTGGAATCCCATCTCTTCGCCAGCTGCGCCGACTGATTTTGTAGACGGCCTAATGACGATTAGCACCAACGGTAGCGCGCGCAGCCAGCATGGCATCGCCGTGCACCTGTATGCCGCCAACATCAGCATGCGTCGCTGCCTTTGCAATGCCGACGGCGAGTTGCTAATCGTGCCGCAAGACGGCGCGCTGTGTCTGAAGACGGAGTTTGGCGTGATTGATCTTGTCCCCGGCGAAATCGCGGTGGTGCCGCGTGGCATCAAGTTTCGTGTCGAATGCGTGGTGCCCGTCCGTGGTTATGTATGCGAAAACTATGGTCAGCCGTTTCGCCTGCCGGATCTCGGTCCGATCGGCGCGAACGGGCTCGCCAACACGCGCGACTTTCTAACGCCTACCGCGTGGTTTGAAGATATCGCAGGCGAGACCGAGGTGGTGACCAAGTTTGGTGGCAATCTCTGGTCTTACAAAACAGCGGGGTCGCCGCTAAATGTTGTTGCGTGGCACGGTACTTACGCACCCTATAAATACGACTTGGCTAATTTCAACGCCATCAATAGCGTCTCATTCGACCACTGCGACCCGTCAATTTTCACGGTGCTGACCTCGCCATCGGAATTCGCTGGTACTGCTAACGTGGACTTTGTGGTGTTCCCGCCGCGCTGGATCGTTGCCGTGAATACGTTTCGACCACCCTGGTTCCACCGCAACGTGATGAGTGAATACATGGGACTCATCCACGGCAAATACGACGCCAAGGCCGCCGGCTTCTTGCCCGGTGGAGGCTCACTGCACAATTGCTTCTCGGCGCACGGCCCGGACCTGGCAACCTATCAACGCGCCAGCATTGAGGAGCTTCACCCCGTATATCAAGCTAACACCCTCGCGTTCATGTTTGAGAGCCGTTACCTGTTTGAACCCACCGCGTTTGCGATGTCCACTCCCGCGCTCCAAGCAGACTATGATGACGCGTGGAACGGATTTGACTCTGCAAAGGTAAACCCATGAAATTTGCCACGCTAAAGCATCCGACCAAACGCGACGGCGTTCTGCACCTTGTCGAGCAAAAACTAAGACGCGCCATTGACGTCTCCGATATTGCGCCGACACTGCAATACGCACTCGAACACTGGACAAGCCTCGAGGGGAAGTTACTCGACGAATCCGAGTCACTCGAATGCGGCACGGACCGGCCGATTATCGATTTTGCCGCCGCCCTTGAGACGGGCCAGGTTGCCGCACCGCTGCCCCGCACGTATCAGTGGCTCGACGGGTCTGCCTATTTGTCACACGTAGAGCGGGTCCGTCGCGCGCGCGGCGACAAGGTGCCAGAAAGTTTTTTCCGTGACCCCCTGATGTATCAGGGAGGCGGCGACGCCATGATGGGCCCACGCGACAATTTGGAGTGTCTTTCCGAGGACTGGGGCATCGATCTCGAAGGTGAGGTTGGCGTCATCATTGGCGACGTCAAGATGGGCGCTTCCGCAGCAGAGGCGGCTGCGGCCGTTAGGCTAGTCGTGTTGATCAATGATGTGTCTTACCGCAAGCTCATTCCAGGTGAGCTCGCAAAAGGGTTTGGCTTCGTCAATGGCAAGGGACTCAACGCCCTTTCACCGGTCGCCGTCACACCGGACGAACTCGGCAGCGCATGGTGTGGCCCCAAGGGTGCGGGCAAGCTCGACTATCGCCTCGTGTGCCACGTACGCGAAAAGTGGTTTGGCAATCCCAACGCGGCTGACGACATGACGTTTTCGCTGTTCGATTTAGTCGCACACGCAGCAAAGACGCGCCCGCTGATGGCCGGCACCTTGATTGGTTCCGGTACCGTGTCTAACCATGACATGTCCACCGGGTATGCGTGCATTATGGAAAAGCGACTGGTTGAACAAGTTGAACTCGGCGCGGCCCAAGAAGACTTCCTGCGTTTTGGTGACACGATTGAAATTGATATGTTTGATCACCACGGCGAGACAATTTTTGGTGCCATCAAAAACAAAGTCGTGTGTGCTGGCGGCACAAATGGAGTGACATAGTGGCAGGCCAAACCAATCACGCGCTGCGTGGGGATTACACCAATATCCGTCCCGACTACACCGTCGATCAAGACTACCGTCGATACACGGCGGCTGAACAAGATTTGTGGAAGCGCTTGTACGCACGGCAGTCGGCGTTGGTACCACAGTTCGCTTGTGACGAATTTATTGACGTCCTGAACTCACTCGACTTCGGTCTTGGCATTCCACACTTCGGTGCCATCAACGCAAAACTCTTTCCAGCAACACGTTGGACATTGGTTGCAGTACCGGGCTTGTTGCCAGACGATGTTTTTTTTACGCATCTGGCAAATCGACGGTTTCCGGTGTCCGTTTGGCTGCGCAAGCCGGAGGAATTCGAGTACATCGTTGAGCCTGATATTTTTCACGACTTTTTCGGGCACGTGCCGTTGCTCTTTGACCCAACTTTCGCCGACTATCTTGAGGCATATGGCAAGGGCGGCGTAAAGGCGAAGGGGCTGAACGCACTTGATTATCTGGCGCGGCTTTACTGGTACACGGTCGAGTTTGGGCTCATCAACACGCCGAAGGGTTTACGCGCCTACGGCGCGGGAATTCTTTCATCAGCGGGCGAGCTACCTTATTGCATACAGAGCGCCAAGCCAAATCGGATTCGATTTGATTTGCTGCGGGTGATGCAGTCGAATTACAAAATCGACACCTTCCAGGAAACTTATTTTGTGGTCGAAAATTTCCGCGAATTATTCGACGCGACCTCGCCTGATTTCACACCTTACTATCAGGAGTTGCATCGGCGGCCAAACTTGGCGGCGGCGACTGTGCTCGACGCGGATCAACTCATTAAAGGCTAGCGTTGGCGGGCAGTTTCCGGCATTTTTGCTTGAAGATGTCCGCTGAATGGCGGGTTTGACTACGTTAAGACTGGTTGCCGTTATTCGACGCGCCGTGGGCTGGGAATGCAGGTTATTCGTAACGCAATGCGTCAATCGGTGCGAGGTTCGCCGCTTTGCTTGCGGGCAAAATGCCAAAGATCATGCCGATGAGTGCGGAAAACGCACAAGCGCCGACAACCGCCACCCAAGGTACTGCCGGATTAGGAAAATTGGGAATCATTTTGGCAATTCCAAACCCAAGGGCAAAACCCAGCACGATACCGATCAGCCCGCCGATAATGGCAAGCACGATCGCCTCGATCAAGAATTGCATCAGAATGAATTGGCGGGGCGCGCCAAGCGCCTTGGCAATGCCAATTTCCCGCGTGCGTTCAGTGACAGATACAAGCATGATGTTCATGATCCCCACGCCGCCGACCAAAAGCGAAATGCTGACGATGCCTGCCACCACCAGTGTGATGGTGGTGGAGATTTGATTGAATGATTTAGCCAACGAATCGGATGCTTCGATTTTGAAATCATCGGGCTGGTTGGGTTTGAGCTGGTGAAGTTGGCGCATCAGCGTCCGCACGCGATCTTTGGTGGATTCGATGGAATCCAAGTTCGTCACGGAAAAGGTCACCCATAGATCGGGCTTTGTAACCACCCCAGTGACGGCGAGAGCAGTTTGATAGGGCATGAGCAAGTAGCTGTCTTGGCTGAAGCCAAAGACTTCGCCCCGCGGCTCCATGGTGCCGACTACCTTGAACCATTCATCGCCGATCTGAATGAATCGCCCTACCGGATTCTGCGGCAGCTTCAAATCCTTACGCATTTGCTCACCGAGCACGACCACCCGTCGACGCGTCACATCGTCACTTTGGGTGAGAAAGCGGCCGTACTTCGGAAAGGCCTTTTGAACTTCCTGGTAGCTTTCCGTGGTGCCGAAGAGCTGCCCTATCGCACTATTCGCTCCATTGCGAACGCCACTCGCCCCACCATTTCCCGCGAAGACGATCGGCGTCACGTTGCTAATTCCGTCAATGCGGTATTTGAGCTGATCTAGATCGGTCGGTCGCAATCGATTGCGCTTGCCCCGCAGTTGGTCTTCAAGCGGCGTTTCTGAACGCAGCGTTAGCGTATTGCTGCCCAAGTCTTGAAATTGTTGACTAATCGATTGGGACAACCCTTGCACCAACGCCACCACACAAATCACCGATCCGACACCGATGATGATGCCGAGCATAGTCAAGAAGCTGCGCAGACCATGGGCTTGAATGCTCGCAACCGCAGAGTACAAACATTCCTGAACCGCGTAAAAATTCGATAAGACGCGGTTGATTTCGCCGTCGTTATCGGTGGTCAATACGTCGGCCATTTTCACGCCGCCGGACTAGATGCAGTGAGTGTCGCAGCTTCATCCGCGCGCACGACAGACTGAACACCCGATACCACGGGTGTTTGTAATCGGTCCTCTGCGATGCGACCATCATGCAGTCTGACGATGCGATGACAGTACGCGGCCACATCAGGTTCGTGTGTCACCACGACCAGCGTTAAACCATCAAGGTGTAACTCGCCGAAGAGTTCCATGATCTCCATGGCGGTTTTGCTATCAAGGTTGCCGGTGGGTTCATCGGCGAGCAGCAACTCGGGGCGGCCAACGAGTGCGCGCGCGATGGCAACACGTTGCCGCTGTCCTCCAGACAATTCATTTGGCTTGTGGTGCAGACGATGTTCAAGACCGACGCGGGTCAGCGCTTCTTGCGCACGTGCCTGTCGTTGTGCTGGCGCGACGCCGCGATAAATCAGAGGCTGCGCAACGTTGTCGAGCGCCGATGCACGTGCGCGCAAGTAGAAGTTCTGGAACACAAAGCCAATCTTGCGATTTCGCACGCGCGCTAATGCGTCCTCATCCAAACCTGCCACGGCTTCGCCGTCGAGCGTATAACGCCCAACGGTCGGCAAATCGAGGCAGCCGAGTACGTTCATGATGGTCGATTTGCCCGAGCCAGACGCGCCAGTGAGCGCGACATATTCGTTGCGCTCGATCGTCAAGTCGATATCGACCAGTGCGGGGAAGTCGTTTTCGCCAAGACGGTAGGTCTTGCCGATGCCTTCAAGCTTGATCATGGTGTGCTGCGGGCAGACGGCGCACCATCGGTACTCGATTTTTCCGTCTTGGCCGCAGGGTTTGCAGGTGTGTTTACCGCGATTTTTTCGCCGTCACGCAGGAAGCGCACGATTTTTGGCGGTCCGATGATGACCAGTTCGTTTTCATTGGCGCCTTTCAATATTTCGATGTACGCATCATCGGCAATTCCTACCTCAACTTCGCGTTTGATAGCCTTGCCGTCAACGGCGATGAGAATACTGGCTTTGCTGTCGCCGGATTTTTTGGCGGCGTCAGACGTTTCTGATTTCGCGGCGCCATCTCCCCTATCACCTTTTTCACTCTTTTCTTTTGCATCCTCATAACGCACCGCTTGCACCGGAACCGCAAGGCTTTTGGGCCCTCCGCTCCTGTTTGTGAAAACTTCTGCGCGACAACTCATGCCGGGTCGAAACTCAACACCGTCACTGGGCTGCAAACGAATTTTTATTGGGTAAGTCTTGCTCTGCCCAGGCTGTTGCCGAGGCGTGATGGCAACTTGTTCAACTTGACCCGTCAGCGATTTGTCGGGGAACGCCGCAGGAACAATCTTGGCTTCCTGTCCTTTGCTGATGCGGGCAATATCCGTTTCGTCGATGTTGACCTCTGCGTATAGGCTTCCCGTATCGGCGATCACCATTAGGCTGGAACCGGCAATGCTGGTCGCGCTCGGTACTGCGGTTTCACCGACTTTGATGTTGACTGCCGTCACTTTGCCACTGACCGGTGCGCGGATTTCGGTTTTTGCCAAGCGTTCCTGAGCCTGCTTCAATTGTGCTTCTGTTTGTTTGAGCGCTTCTCGACTGGAGCGTAGTTCAACCACGGCAAGATCGCGCTGTGTCGCGAAATCATCGAACTTCACCGCCTCGATCATGCCCTGCGCACGCAATGCTTCATAACGCTTGTATTTGGCTTCTTGCGCATTGCTGTTGACTTGCTGACGGTTAATATTCAGCTCAGCTTGGCGAAAACCAGCTTGGATTTGCGCAATTTCTGCCCGATAGGTTTCGGGATCTAGCCTTAACAGTAGCTGACCTTCCTTGACAACATCGCCTTCTTTGACCAGAACCTCCTTTACCCGCCCGACAACCTCGGACGCCAAGGTAATTTGACTCTCATAAATTAGCGTGCCCGATGCCAGGATAGAGGGCGTAAGGCTGCGCGACGAGATTTTTTCGACGTCAACTTTTTTTACGTCATCGCTTCGCAGAATCTTCAGCGTGACCGGCACGACGACGAGCAGCGCGATGACGCTAAGGACGATCCATTTTTTCCTCATCCGCATCTTTCCTATCCCGCGAACAAGTGCGTGAACGTCGCCCATCCAGCGTAGATCAGCGCCAGCGGCACGATCACGACCACTGCGCTGTAGGTCGTCGATCTTTGGGAGAATACTTTCACACCAACGACGGTCAACCACCAAACATAGGGATTCAAGATGGTGACGGATGTCAGCAGGCCATGCCACTTGTGGCCTAGCGGTACGTGGAAGATGAGTTCGTTTAGGGACAATATCGATAACGCATCTGGCGTTATCCGGCCATCGCTTCGCAACAAAATCACCACCCACATCAACGCCACCGCCAAGATTGCGGGGAAGCCCGACCAACACGTGAGAGCAAACCATTGTTTGAAGTTGACCTCCAGCCGCGTCAACTTGCCGATGAACAAATAGTAGAGAGCTTCGAGCAGACGGACGATTGGCAGTACGACGACCGCGCCGATGACGGTAGACCACATCATCATATTCTTCGAAAGCATGCCCGATGCTTGCTCACGCTGGGCGGCTGTCATTTTTTCGTACTGGGATCCGTTTGAAAGAATCTGATCGCGCAGCCACGGAAAATCGACGATTGAATAAAACCAAACAAAAGTCGCGGCCGTCAGTACGGATATCACAATCAACGGAAACCAAAAGTTCGGCTTTTCCTTTAGAGCCTGAAACGCGGTGGCTGGGTTGAGAAGGAGCTGCCAGGCAAATTCCAGTTTCTTCATGACGTCGCCTTAACCAATTGTTACCGTGTGCGATTATAAACACTCAGCGCACACGTACTTACGATTCACGATTAGTACCTGCGAAGCCCCGATGGATGCCTGATTCTGCGGCATGAAACACCGTTCTACCCTTTCGGGCTGCGGGGAGGCACCCTCGAATACACAGCAACCTTGATCAGGAGCGAGTCGGCGACATGCTCAACGTCCTGTGGAAGTGGAGAGTAAACTCGAAAATTGTTCAGGCCGCCTCCTGGCCAATCGCCGCGTTCACCGCCGCACGCGCTTTCCAGTCAGCTAGCGCGTCAAGCCCTACCGGACTAACTCCCCGGCGGCTTAGTATCGATAAATTCTTGGCGGGCCTCAATACGCTCGATCCATGCGCGCAGATTGGGATACGTTTGGCGCCAGCCAATTTCTGGCAAGCGGAATTCGACCCAGAGCAGTGAGCACGCCAACGCAATATCCCCAAGCGTATACGTCTCACCCTGACAGAACTTGCGGTCGCCCATCTCGCGTGCGGCACCTGCAATGCCGTTTTCCACTTTGCCGAGTTGCCGTGTGATCCAATCCTGGCTCTGCAATTCAGCAGGTCGTTTGCGCTCCAAGAAAATCGCGATGCCAGCATCGGCGATACCGTCTCCGAGCGCCTCCCAACGTTTCACCATTGCGCGCTCTCGGCCGCCCTCCGGAATCAAGCGTGATACCGGTACGACGCCGTCAAGGTATTCGACGATGACTCTCGAGTCATACAAGGTTGTGCCATCGTCCAACACAAGCACCGGAATCTTTGTCAACGGGTTGTATAAACCCACTTTAGTATCGGCAGCCCAAACGTTTTCTTCCAGCCACTCAACATCAAGATGTTTTTCGGCAATAACAACTCTGACCTTGCGGCCGTAAGGGGTGGTGAGGGATGAAATTAGCTTCATGAAGACTCGTAAAAACATCGGAATGTACCGATCAAAATTATAACAGCGCACCTATGTGCGCCGCCGCGCCGTAGTCATCTGAGAGACAGAAACACCCCTCAAATGGGCTTGACTCGGCGGCTTAATGTGAAGCTCTCGGTATGCTGAGCACATGCTAAAGTCTTTTCCGTCAGTTAGATTGATTGGTCTGTATGTCGCTCCCCCACTCTCCCATTACCGCGTTGTCGCCGTTGGATGGCCGCTATGCCACCAAGGTTGAACACCTGCGTGAATTCTTTTCTGAATATGCGCTGATTAAGTATCGGCTCCACGTCGAAGTCGAATGGCTGATCGCCCTCTCGATTGAGCCCGCAATCAATGAGCTAAAGCCGTTTAGCGCGGATACGATCCGTGCGATGCGTGAACGTGTCACCGCATTTACGCCCGCTGACGCAGAGAGAGTCAAAGCAATTGAAGCCATCACCAACCACGACGTAAAGGCGGTTGAGTATTGGCTGGGTGAAACGTTTCAATCACTCACTGAAGTCGCTGCGGCCAAGTCATTCATTCACTTTGCCTGTACGTCGGAAGACATCAACAATCTGTCACATGCGCTGATGCTCAGCAAAGCGAGAAGTGGATGTCTGTTGCCAGTACTGCGCGGCACCAACGCAAAACTGACCGCATTGGCCCACGAACACGCGGCGTTACCGATGCTCTCGCACACGCACGGGCAGCCTGCCTCCCCCACCACGCTTGGCAAAGAAATGGCAAACGTGAGCGCGCGACTAAGCCGTGCAATTGCGGCCATTGAATCTGTTGTGGTTCTGGGCAAGATCAACGGCGCGGTTGGCAATTACAACGCTCACGTTGCGGCGTACCCAAGACTAGACTGGCCGGCTTTTGCGCAGCGCTTCGTCGCCGACCTCGGACTGACCTTCAACCCATATACGATTCAAATTGAGCCGCATGACTATATGGCGGAACTGTTCGACGCGATGGCCAGAGCCAACACGATACTGATCGATCTTAACCGGGATATTTGGGGATACATCGGCAAGGGCTACTTCAAGCAACGCACCAAGGCTGGCGAAATCGGCTCCTCGACGATGCCACATAAGGTCAATCCGATTGACTTTGAAAATTCGGAGGGAAATCTGGGACTCGCAAATGCATTGCTGCGTCACTTGTCCGAGAAGTTGCCGATTTCACGTTGGCAAAGGGATCTCACCGACTCCACCGTTCTTCGCAATATGGGTGTCGCCGTGGGTTACTCGTTGCTCGCCTATGAATCGTTAAATCGCGGCCTGCACAAGCTGGAGGCGAACCCGGAAAAGTTGGCGTCCGAACTTGATGGCCAGTGGGACTTACTCGCCGAACCGGTGCAAACCGTCATGCGCAAGTACGGCATCACCAACGCCTACGAACAGCTAAAGGACCTTACGCGAGGCAAGGGCGGTATCGATCAGGAATCGATGCAGGCGTTCATACGAACCTTACCGCTACCGCCTGATGAGATTGAACTATTGCTGTCGCTCTCGCCGGCGACTTACACCGGACTCGCCGCAGTGCTGGCCGCCAACGTAAAAGCATAAACGCAACAAATGGGCCCGCATTCAGCAGACCCAATCGGTCGATAACGGCGGCTCGCGCAACATCAGCCCCCAACACCCGCAGGTTAGCCCGCTTGGGGATTCAACCGTGCAAACGTTGCTGTCATCTTGTTTAGCGCGTTTAGATATGCCTTCGCCGAAGCAATGACAATGTCGGTATCCGCTCCAATGCCGTTGACCACTCTGCCACCTTTGGTCAGGCGTACCGTTACCTCACCCTGGCTATCCGTGCCCTCTGTGACATTGTTTACCGAATAAAGAAGCAATTCTGATTCACTCTTCAGTACGGATTCGAGTGCCTTAAAGGTTGCATCAACCGGTCCCGCACCTTTGGCCTCACACTTCACCTCGCGTCCATGGTCGGTGATGATGAGCTTCGCATAAGGCGATTCACCGGTCTCAACATGCGCGATGAGCGAAACCAGTTGGTACTGCTCAACCTCCGGCGTGACCGCTTCATCGGAGACGATGGCGTGTAGGTCTTCATCAAAGATATCCGTCTTCTTATCCGCCAACTCCTTGAACTTCTTAAACGCCGAGTTCAGCGCCACTTCCGATTCGAGCTCGATACCTAACTCCTTTAATCGCTCGCGGAATGCGGAGCGCCCCGAGAGTTTGCCCAATGTCAGGCGGTTGTTGTGCCAGCCGACATCTTGGGCACGCATGATTTCGTAGGTTTCACGATGTTTCAAAACACCGTCTTGATGGATACCCGATTCATGGGCAAAAGCATTTGCGCCAACCACCGCCTTATTCGGCTGAACGGGATATCCGGTAATTGTCGAAACCAGCTTTGAGGCCGGAACAATCTGTGTCGCATCAATTTGCGTCTCCACACCAAAGTAGTCTTTTCTCGTCTGGATGGCCATGACGATTTCTTCCAGCGCCGCGTTTCCAGCGCGCTCGCCTAAACCGTTAATCGTGCATTCCACCTGACGTGCGCCCGCCTTGACCGCCGCCAGTGAATTCGCCACCGCCATGCCGAGGTCGTTGTGGCAATGTGTGGACCATACCACTTGATCAGCGTTTGGCACGCGCTCCAATAACGTTTTGAAGCGTTCAGCCCACAGTTCTGGAATGCTATAGCCTACCGTATCAGGCACGTTGATGGTTTTTGCGCCAGCCTTGATGACGGCCTCAAACACGCGACAAAGAAAATCCATCTCGCTCCGTACCGCATCTTCAGCTGAAAACTCGACGTCATCGGTAAAGGTGCGAGCAAATTTCACCGCATCAATCGCCCCTTGCAGCACTTGGTCAGGTGTCATACGCAACTTGTGCTGCATATGGATCGGCGAGGTCGCGATAAAGGTATGAATGCGTCCCCGTGCCGCCGGCTTGATCGCGTCGCCAGCCTTTTGAATATCCCCCACCTGCGCCCGAGCGAGCGAGCAAACGGTCGAATCCTTAACCGCGGTGGCGACGGCGTGGATCGCCTCGAAATCACCCTGACTCGCAGCCGCAAACCCTGCCTCGATTACATCGACCCGCATCTTTTCGAGTTGTTTGCCGATGCGTACCTTTTCTTCCTTTGTCATCGATGCACCCGGGCTCTGCTCGCCATCGCGCATGGTGGTGTCAAAAATAATCAAGTGTTCCATGGTTTTGCTCCGCGCCGCAGGGGCGCTAAATTGACGTCAATAGACAACATGTTCTCGCTCGCCAGACTGTGGCGGACGGGGATCTACTTGGCAGGAGGGGGTTGGGTTATTTTTGCGCGGGGAGCGCAAGCAGTAGACCGAGCGGCAGCAGCGATGCGCATAACAACGGCAATACACGCAACAATACCCGCCCATAGGAGGAGGCGGCAAGTTGCGGAGTCGTTGCAGAAAATTTCATGTCGTCAATATAACGCGTTGAAAGATGGCGCGCAACGGCACCCTCTACTTTGGTGCCGCAGGGGGCTTACCGGGATTCGCCGGATTTTTGGGCGAACGAATCGCGCGCATTATCCAGACGAGATAGCCAGACAATGCGTAACAAAGAAATAGTCCAAACAAAACGTGCGAAGGCTGAATCGATATCAACAAATATCCCACCACAATGGCCGGAATCACCCAAAACGGTACACTACGCCGCAGGTTGAAATCCTTGCCGCTATAGTATGGGACAGTAGAGATCATGGTGACACCGGCAAACACCGCCATCACCCAAGCAACCCAGCGAACATCACCGCCACTGACTTGCCATTCGTTGAGCACCCAAATCAGACCTGCCATGAGGCAGGCAGCGGCAGGACTCGGCAGCCCTTGGAAAAAGCGTTTGTCAACAACGCCTAGGTTGGTATTGAAGCGCGCGAGCCGCAGTGCTGCGCAAACACAGTAGATGAATGCACCAATCCACCCCCACTTGCCGAGTGGTTGCAGCGCCCACGCATACATCACGAGTGCCGGAGCAGCGCCAAAGGAGACCATGTCAGATAACGAGTCAAGTTGCGCGCCGAACTCGCTGGTGGTGCGCGTCATACGCGCCACGCGACCATCAAGGCCGTCGAGCACCATCGCGACAAAAATGGCAATACAGGCAACCTCAAACTTTCCGTCCATCCCCTGTACGATCGCGTAGAACCCGGCGAACAACGACGCCGAGGTAAAGAGGTTCGGCAAAACGTAGATACCCTTGCGGCGACGCTCGGGATCCAGCAGGCCCTTCTTGAGACGTGGGATTGGTGAATTCATGTCTGCATTCTAATCCGAGCGACCAAACCGCGCCGGGGTTGACATCCCCATCGACTCGCCCATCAAAATTGAGCGCGCAGGCGCCCAATCGGGGTTAAATGCGAGGGCATCTTTTGGAAATAACAGAACAACGGTAGAGCCAAGTAAAAAACGCCCCATTTCCGCACCACGTTGCAATGCGATTCGCTCGCCATCGTAACGCCATTCGCGCACAGCGCCCAGGCGTGGCGGGTTCACCACACCATGCCACACGGTGGCCATGCTGCCCACAATGGTGGCACCGACCAGTACCAACACGAACTGCCCGAATGGTGAATCAAACACGCATACCACTCGCTCATTGCGGGCAAACAGTCCCGGCACAGCACGCGCCGTGGTCGGATTGACTGAAAACAAATCGCCGGGCACGTAGATCATTCGTTTTAGCACCCCGTCACATGGCATGTGAATGCGGTGGTAGTCCTTGGGGCTGAGGTAGAGGGTCGCGAAACTGCCATCTTGAAACTCTTGTGCGAGTGCCGCGTCACCGCCGACCAACGCGGTGGTGCTGTATTGGTGTCCCTTGGCTTGATAGATTAGATCTTTCTCAATTATCCCAAACTGGCTGATTGCGCCGTCAACCGGACAGCTAAAGTCTGCCGCTGCCAGCAGTCTTGCACCATCACGTAACGGTCGAGTGAAGAACTCGTTAAATGTCGGATAACTTGCGACGTCCGGGTTAGCGGCTTCGGCCATATTCACACCGTAGCGCCGTACGAACCACCTGATCAGCGAAGTGGTAGTTGAGCCTAACTTGGCTCCAGCGCACTTACCTGCAAGCGCCGTAATAGCCTGTTTTGGCAGCAAATACTGAAGAGCAACTTTAAGGCGGTCGGACACGGTAGCTCGAGGAATGAGAGATCACAGATTGACCACTTGTGATTGTGGCCGCAGTGCGAGACAAAATGAAACGGGCGCTGCGCGCCCGTCTCTGTGGGACATGATGAATCTAATTCCTTGCTTGATCAACCAGCTTGTTCTTCTTGATCCATGGCATCATCGAGCGTAGTTTTCCGCCAACCTCTTCGATCGGATGTTCGCGCAGCAGGCGGCGACGAGCGGTCAGTGTTGGCGCACCAGCCTTGTTTTCTAGGATGAATGATTTTGCGTATTCACCGGTTTGAATGTCGCGCAGAATATCCTTCATTACCTTCTTTGTCTCTTCGGTGATCACGCGCGGACCGCTGACATACTCACCATACTCGGCGTTGTTGGAGATGGAGTAGTTCATGTTGGCAATGCCGCCCTCATAAATGAGGTCAACAATCAACTTGGTCTCATGCAAACATTCAAAGTAGGCCATCTCCGGGGAGTATCCGGCTTCAACGAGGGTTTCGTAGCCAGCCTTGATGAGTTCGACAATTCCGCCACACAAGACAGCCTGTTCGCCAAACAAGTCGGTTTCGGTTTCTTCACGGAAATTGGTTTCAATGACGCCGCCGCGTGAGCCGCCATTCGCTTTTGCGTAGGACAGCGCAAGATTTTTTGCCTTGCCTGAGTTGTCCCGATAGACGGCGATTAACGATGGCACGCCGCCGCCGGCGACATAGGTTGATCGCACCAGATGCCCAGGACCCTTCGGGGCGATCATGATGACGTCAAGATCCGCGCGTGGTGCCACGACGCCGTAATGGACGTTAAAACCGTGCGCAAACGCCAGTGCCGCGCCCTTCTTGATGTTTGGATGGATTTCGCTGTAGTACACGTCGCCAATACTTTCATCTGGCAACAGCATCATGACCACATCGGCGGTTTTCACCGCCTCCGCGACTTCCGCCACTTTCAAACCAGCTTGTTTTGCTTTGTCCCACGACGCGCCACCCTTACGCAGTCCGACGGTCACCTTGACACCAGAGTCGCTGAGATTTTGTGCGTGTGCATGCCCTTGTGAGCCGTAACCTACGATGGTGACTTTCTTACCTTTAATGAGGGAGAGGTCACAGTCTTTGTCGTAATACACTTTCATCACAATTTCCTTTTTACGAGAACAGTTTTACTTGGGCGTTTCACGTTAGGGGATCCTATGCTCAACGCCCAAAGCGGAGCATGCAATCCCATTTTTTAGGCTTTGACGATCCATTCACCGCGGCCCAGTCCGCACGCTCCAGTCCGGACGGCTTCAAGTACGAGCGCGCGATCGATCGCCTCAAGAAATGCGTCTAGCTTATCTCCGGTACCGGTCAGCTCAATAACGTATGTCTTCTCAGTTAGATCAATTACCCGCGCACGAAAAATGTCTGCGGTACGTTTAAGCTCGTCGCGGTCTTTGCCAACCGCGCGCAATTTCACCAACATTAGCTCACGTTCGACGTGTTTGCCTTCATTCAAATCGACTATCTTCACCACGTCAACCAGCTTGTTCACCTGCTTGGTGATTTGTTCAATCACATCGTCAGAACCAGTCGTGACAATCGTCATACGCGACAGGGTGGCGTCTTCAGTAGGTGCGACCGTCAACGATTCAATGTTGTAACCACGCGCTGAAAACAGCCCTGCTACTCGCGATAACGCACCCGCTTCGTTTTCCAGCAGTAGAGAAAGGATGTGGCGCATCGCTTATAGATCCTCTGCAAGAATCATTTCAGAGATGCCCTTGCCACCAGGCACCATCGGGAATACATTTTCTGTTTGGTCCGTTTGGAAGTCCAAAAACACCAAACGGTCTTTCATCGCGAACGCATCCCTGAGCGCACCTTCAACGTCACCCGGCTTTTCAATTTTCATCCCGACGTGTCCGTACGCTTCGGCCAATTTCACGAAATCAGGCAGCGCTTCCATATAACTTTCCGCATGACGATTCCCGTGAAAAAACTCCTGCCATTGGCGAACCATTCCGAGATAACGATTATTTAGCAGGATGACTTTGATCGGCAAACCATATTGCTTACAGGTCGATAGTTCCTGGATATTCATCTGGATTGACCCCTCGCCGGTGATACAGGCGACATCCGCGTCGGGAAATGCAAACTTACAACCCATTGCATACGGCAGGCCAACACCCATGGTGCCAAGTCCACCGGAGTTGATCCAGCGACGTGGCTTGTCGAATCCGTAGTACTGCGCGGCCCACATCTGATGCTGGCCCACATCTGAAGTGACATAGGCCTCTCCCTTCGTCACTTCCCACAACTTTTGCACCACGTATTGCGGCTTAATGATGGTCTCCGACTGCTTGAACTTCAGGCAGTCTTTGGCGCGCCATTCTTCGATTTGTTTCCACCATGCAGCAATGTTTCCTGGCTTCTGTTCCGCGCTCTGCAGTTGGCCAATCAAATCGTCGAGCACGTCTTTGATATTGCCAACAATCGGCACATCAACCTTCACTCGTTTGGAGATCGAAGAAGGGTCGATATCGATATGAATGATTTTGCGCGTCGGATTGCCGGCATTAAAGTGTGTCGGGTTGCCGATCACGCGATCGTCAAACCGCGCCCCAATCGCGATCAACACATCACAGTTTTGCATCGCCATATTGGCTTCCACGGTACCGTGCATACCGAGCATGCCGACGAATTGTTTGTCAGTTGACGGATAAGCGCCAAGCCCCATTAAGGTGTTGGTACAGGGGTAGCCTAACATTCGAACCAGGGCCGTCACTTCCGCCGAGGCGTTACCAAGAATCGCGCCGCCACCGACGTAGATCATCGGGCGGTCTGCGGACAGCAACATTTGCATGGCTTTCTTGATCTGCCCGCTATGTCCCTTGTTGGTCGGGCGATAGGAACGCATTTCCACCGTCCCCGGATACAGAAATGGTGCCCTTGCCATCGAAACGTCTTTGGGAATATCGACTACTACCGGGCCCGGCCGACCCGTCTTTGCAATGAAGAATGCTTTCTTGATGGTCTCTGCCAGCTCGCCGACATCTTTGACCAAGAAGTTATGTTTCACACATGGTCGCGTAATGCCGACGGTGTCACATTCTTGAAACGCATCTTGCCCAATGGCGTAGGTTGGAACCTGCCCGGTGATGATGACCATCGGAATTGAATCCATGTAGGCGGTGGCGATTCCGGTAACGGCGTTGGTGACACCGGGACCGGAGGTGACCAGGGCGACGCCTGGACGGCCAGTGGCACGCGCATACGCATCGGCAGCATGAACGGCTGCTTGTTCGTGGCGCACAAGTATGTGTTTGAAATGGTTTTGTTTATGGATCTCGTCATAAATCACGAGGACCGCGCCGCCAGGGTAGCCGAATACAAATTCGACCCCCTCGGCTTTCATCGCGTGACAGACAATTTCTGCGCCGCTCAAGAGATTGCCGGAGGCCTCGAGTGAGGCGGATTGTGGAACGTCCGAGAGTTTCATAGGTTCACCGCAGGAAAATCAATACCGACGACGGGGCTCGCGGGTCTCGGCCAGCGTTCGCTTCCATCGCAATTGGTGACTCTTAGGTGACGTCTAGGGGGTAGGCATGGCGCGTGACGTCGCCGGAATTGAGTATTTGAGCAATTTGCATCGTAGCCGGCGGGGATCGCCCATCCCATGCTGCGCTGCAAAACGATACCTTACCACAACTGCCTTCCGACTTGAAGCTTCTGACCTCTAAACTGTCACAGAGCAGGATTCTTGCTAGACTGTTTTTGGGTCCACCAATTATTGCTTCAAGGCGTTGCCTTATTGCCCCTGAGCTTGCCCGGTGCGCGCTGCACCGCCGCATATGTGCATTTGGCAACATTAGTGCCTACAATAACCAGAATATCAACACGAGGTAAATCCTGGCTTCCCGGCAAGAACTTTCCGATTTTTTGGCTTCGGTAGAGCGTAGAGCGTTCAAGCAGGCTGTGTTTGCGGTTAAGGACGATGATTCTGCGCTAGACGTGGTGCAAGACTCTATGCTCCGGCTATCCGAAAAATACGCAGATCGGCCGCCGGAAGAGCTGCCAATGCTGTTCCAAAGAATCCTCCAAAATGCGATCCGTGACTGGTTCCGGCGCAGCAAGGTAAGATCGACGTGGACAACCCTGTTTTCATCGTTCAGCAGCAAAGATGAAGAAGATGAATTCGATATCCTGGAAACTTTAGCGGCTGAACAAGCGTCAAATGTGCCTGTATCGCCCGATGATCGACTCGAACAGTCTCAAGTCGTTGGGGCGATAGAAGAAGCGTTGGAAAGGTTGCCGGCGCGTCAACGTGAAGCGTTTATGTTGCGTTATTGGGAAGATTTTGATGTGGCCGAGACGGCCAAAGTGATGGGATGCTCGGAAGGCAGTGTGAAGACCCACTGCTCACGGGCAGTCAGTGCGCTGTCGGCTCTTCTGCGAGCCAAAGGTATCACTCTTGAATCAATCGTTGCGAAATAAACTGCCAAAGTCGAGACCAAACAACGTCGTAACATGATGAATGAAAAAGACTTTTCCCATAAATTGACTTCCTATTTGGATCTCAGCGCGGGCCGGGTCAGCACCTTTACCTTAGGGAAGTTGCGGAGCGCGCGTGAGCGTGCGCTTGCATCGTATCGTCCGCCGATACGCGTTTTCGGATTGGTGACTGTTTCAGGCCGCTTGGCCGACCCATCATTGCTTGTACGCAACCCATTGTTTTGGTTACCGATATTGCTGATCATCACCCTCATTTTTGCTTTACAACCCTCGACCGATGATCTTTATGATGAAACTGGGGTTATCGACGCCAAACTGTTGACGGGCGAATTGCCAATCGACGCATTCCTAGATAAAGATTTCGCCACATGGGTGCAGGAAAAAGAGGCGGCAACGCAGTAAAAGCGTTCACCGAGTTTTCGCCAAACAGCTTTTCCCGCGTTGTGAGCCTCGCTGCGCTTACCGCGCTCATTTGTGCCAGCCCTCTCGCCATAACAGGAGTAGCGGCGCAGGCGGCAAGTACGCCCGGCCCAGTGCAGGGGCAATCCGGACACGCAGCGGGGTCGACTAGTCAGTCCAAACCCAAGTCGGTGGCGACCGTCCCGTGGAAACGTGTTCCGGATGCACAGAAAAAAGTCTTGGCTCCACTTGAGGCGGAGTGGCCAACGCTCCAGGGGACGCAACAACGCAAACTACTTGGCGCAGCCAAGCACTACCCAAGCTTGACCCCTGTCGAGCAGGAGCGCTTCCAAGAGCGCTTGAGGAGCTGGTCGACACTTACGCCAGAACAGCGTTCAGCTGCGCGAGATCAATTTCAGCTGCTGAGCAATCTGCCGAAGGAAAAGCAAGCCGCACTCACCTCGCGGTGGCAGCAGGAAAAACAAGCCGAAAAGGCGGCCAAGGAGTCGCCTGCCCCTGCCCCCGCCACCAAATAGCGCGCTGTGTCAGAAGCCGAAACAGTTTCGTCGCCAGGCGAAGATATTCCCGCACTTCCTACAACACCCAGCATCGTGCGTCGTGTGGCGGCGATTCCATATGAGGGTCTACTGCTGCTCGCGCTCGTGTTGATCGCCAGCTTTCCGATTGCCGGACTGAATGGTCTCACCCTAACCGGGGTGGCACACATTGTTTTTCAAGCATATCTGTTGCTGGTTACAGGGATATATTTCACTTGGCAATGGCAGAAAAACGGGCAAACACTGCCCATGAAAACTTGGCGCTTTCGGGTTGTAGCGGTTGACGGCAAGCGCTTGAGTTGGCCCAGGGCCATTCTGCGTTTCACCAGCACCCTTTTCTTTTTTGGCCCCGCCTGCACTGGCGTACTGTTACTCTTTTTCCCTGATCGCGTTAGTCCCTTGATCACGATGTGGGCATTTTTTCCGCTGATGGCAACAGTGCTTTACGCGCGCTTTGATGCTCAGGGTCAGTTCCTACACGACCGTTTAGCTGGCACGCGGCTTGATAACGTCCCACCACCCCAACGCTGAATCGGTTAATGCAAGAAACGTCGCGGGTACTCCTTCAGGAAAAGCAATGTGCTAGCGACGGCCAAGAATGTAACCAGCGGCAGAGAGGCAGTCAACGAAGGCGGCCAATCATTGAGTACGGTGAGATGACCGATCATCTGGTTCAAGAAATATGCGCCGATACCCACCATGGTGCCCAATACCAGCATGGCACCAGCCCCACCCGCTCGATTCGACTGGATGGCGAATGGTATGGCGAGCAACATCATCACAATGACGCCAATGGGTTGGAAGACCTTGTGCCACAACGCGACCTCATAACGCGTACTATTTTGTTTATTCTCACGCAGATGCTGAATATACGCGTTCAGGTTCACAATCGACATCTCTTCAGGTTTTACCCGTAGAACCGAGAGTAAATCCGGCGTCATCGCGGAGACCCATGTCGCGCTAGGAAGCTTCGAGATCCGCGCAAATCCAGTCGAGTCAGGGCCGTCAAAGATGGTGTGCTCAACGTTGGTCAACCGCCAGCGATTCTTTTCTTCATACTGCCCACGGTCGGCTAGACGAATCGACTTCAGCCGGTACGCGGCATCAAACTCAAAAATCCGCAGGTTCATAAGTTCGGTGTCAGGCGTAACGTTCTGAATATTCACAAATGATCGGTCGTCTTTGACCCAGAACCCTGATCGAAACTGCCTCGCCACTACGTTGGTGGTTGCCGAGACACGCATTCTTTTTGCCGCCTCTTCGGCGGCAGGCGCAACCACTTCACCGAAGACAAAGATGATGGCTGAGAACAGCACACCAATCAGCGAGGCCAGAAGCGCTAACCTAGCCAGCGATAGCCCGGATGCCCGCATCACCGTCAGTTCTGACTGCATCGAGAGGCGTGATACAGCGAACAGGGTTCCCAGTAGCGCAGCGACCGGGAACACCACTACCACGTGTGATGGTTGCGAAAGCAACACATAGGCAAAGGCGGTCATCAGGCCATATCCCCCCTTGCTGAGCGCGCCGAGTTCACGGATAAGATCGAACAGTGCAAACAGCGCCAACAAAGCAAGCAATAGAAATGCAGTGGCGAGGGCAATTTCCTTGGCGAGATAACGAAACAAGATCGACATCAAACGATTATCCCATCGGCAGGGTGCATGCTGCCAGCGCTCACTAACCTGCGTTAATCCTAAAATAAACTAGCCCGATCACGGTCGCGACCCAAACCCAAAAAACCAAGCCAAACGCAACCAAAGGCATGTGCTGATCAGCGACAAATTTGGGCGAGAGCAACCTGGCCAATTTGGTCGCAGGGCTGGTGATGATACGCAGCAGCACATAGACAAAATTCTTTTCGCGGTTGATACCTGCGAACAGATAAACCAGCCCTTGCCCAAGCAGCGCGAACCCCGCCACTTCGGCGAGCGCCTTCAGAATCTTAAGTAGAAATACGACATCCATCTCATCAATCCCAACAAATTCACATCGCAACAAAGAAAAACCCGCGCCACCTCTCGGCAGCGCGGGTTGTTTTACCAACTAGCGCGAAGGGATTAACCCGCAGCGCCAGCCGTATCCATCTTGTCGCCCTTGATTGAAGGGTAACGTACGTGCTCGACCAAGTCTTGAGTGGCTTGATCGGGTGCTTTCGTCAGAAGTGCCACGATAACCATGACCGACATGCCTGCCGCGACCCCAAAAACACCGGAGCCGATTGGCGCAATTGCAAACCACAAATCCATCTTCGGCACGCCCATATTGGTAAAGAACGGGTAAGTTCGCAACATATAGTACATCGTCACGCCAAGCCCAATAATCATCCCCAAAACTGCAGCTGGTTTATTGGCGCGCTTCCAGAACACACCGAGTACTAGGGCTGGGAAGAACGCTGATGCCGCTAATGAGAACGCCGCGCCAACCAAGAACAAGATATCACCGGGCTTCTGCGCTGTGACGTAAGCCGCAACGATTGCAACCACCAGCAGCAACACTTTGGATATTGTGATGCGACGAGCCGTCGTCGCATCGGGATTGATCATCTTGTAATAAACGTCGTGCGACAACGCGTTGGCGATGGTCAACAGCAGGCCATCAGCCGTCGACAGAGCAGCAGCCAAACCACCGGCCGCCACGAGGCCGGAAATCACATAGGGCAGACCGGCAATTTCGGGAGTTGCCAACACGATGATGTCCTGACCGATCACAATCTCGGCGAGTTGCACAATGCCGTCCTTGTTGATATCCGTAATACTCAGCAGTGCTTTATCCACCGCCTGCCACGAATTCACCCATTGCGGTAGATCGGCAAACGCCTTCCCTACCACATTACTATAAATGTCAAACTTCACCAGTACCGCGAGCGCAGGTGCTGAGAAGTAGAGCAAGAAGATGAAGAACAACGACCAGAACACCGAAACACGGGCTTCATGTACTGAGGGTGTTGTGTAATACCGCATCAGAATATGCGGCAGCGCTGCGGTGCCGACCATCAGACAGAACACTAGCGCTAAGAAGTTATTGCGTTTGTCGTCTGACGATTTTTGTTTTTCTTCGTCGGTCTTACCGGTACCCACAAATGGCGTTCCGTGCGGCAGCGGCGGCGCTGCGCGTCCGGCTGCACCTTGTTGTCCCTTCAGCTGTCCCTCATAGGCTTTGACGTCTTTCGGGAACGCGTCGACCGCTTTCTCCGCCGCTTGGATCGCCGCACCGTCAGGTGTCGGGGCCGCTTTCAGTTCGTCAACTTTTGCCACCAATGCGGCTTTGTCGGCATTGTAGGAAGTTTCGGCTCCGGCCTTGAGCTTCTCACCGGCAGTCTTAGCGCGGTCAGCAAAAATCTTGCGAACTTCCTGTTCCTTAGGGTCCGCCGTTAGCTGTTTTTCCAGCCCAGTCACCTTTTCAAGCACGGTGCCATAAACCAGTTGTGGAATCGGAATGCCGGTCTGTTTCACGGACAACCAAACCACTGGGATCATGTAAGCCACGATCAGGATGATGTACTGCGCCACCTGTGTCCAAGTCACGGCCTTCATGCCGCCGAGGAACGAGCAGACCAAAATCCCCATCAAGCCAACAAACACACCGATACGGAACTCAAGGCCGGTGAAGCGGCTGGTGATCAGTCCAACACCGTAGATCTGTGCAACCACGTACACAAAAGAAACGAGAATTGCGGCAAACACACCGATGGAACGAACGAAATTGCCACCATAACGTGCGCCCAAGAAATCAGGAATCGTAAACTGGCCAAACTTACGTAGATATGGGGCCAAGAACAATGCCACCAAACAGTAGCCACCCGTCCAGCCCATGATGAACGCTAATCCATCAAAGCCTTGTAGGTACAAGCCACCCGCCATACCGATAAACGATGCTGCCGACATCCAGTCGGCACCCGTCGCCATGCCGTTAAACATCGCGGGGACTTTTCGCCCCGCCACGTAGTACTCAGCGACGTCGAGGGTGCGGCTCATGATACCAATGGTTGCGTACAACAGAATGGTCGCTGCCAGGAAGGCATAACCAATATACAAGCGCGGCACACCCATCTGCTCCGCGATGCCCAAAATCACAACGAAAGAGACGAATCCTCCAGTGTAGATGGAGTAATACTTTTTCAGTTGTTGGTTAAAGGTCTGACTCATGCTTCCTCTCCCTCATCCACCCCGTGCTCGATGTCGAGCTTACGCATGTAGACGGCGTAAAAGCCGATGATCAGTACGTAGACAATCAGGGAGCCTTGAGCGGCCATGTAAAAGGAAAACGGCCAGCCAAAAAAATTAATCGTCGCAAGCTCGCGTGCAAAATACGCCATGACAAATGTCACGATGAACCAGATACTGAGTAGGAACGCTGTGATTCGCAGATTCTTTCGCCAGTAGTTGCGATGTTGATCAGTCAACTGCATTGAGTCCTCCTAGTTTTTTGTCAAATGATGCGTGTGCCAAAACATTTCACGCCTGCCATCGTTGGGCAGGAAAACCTTGTCATGTGAGTAATCTCACATTCGCCGTCTCAGTATAGGGGGACATTCTTAGTCCGGCAATGCAAAACTGAGGATTTGCTCTAAATTTATCTGCTGCATCGCAACATAACTGCTGCGTCTCGCAGGCAAGTACACACGGTCTTTACTTTGATGCGAGGAACCGCCGTTAACCCGAACATTTCACCGGGCGCGTTTGGCAATCACGGTGCCGTCCCATCGCCCGGCAGCAACGTCCTTAGAATCAGCGGGGGCACCCTCTGAAATATTCCGGTTAGCGTCGCCGCAGCCACTCATAGTCCTTCGCGCACTCCATAACTGATTCAACATTAGACACCCCTTGTTTTTCCGCTGTTGATAGCAAAATCCCAAACAACTGCGCAGTAGCGAGCGCGTCAGCGGCGGCGTTGTGTCGTGCCGAGACCTCAATGCGGTATCGCCCCAGCCACCAGTCCAAGGGGTGCCCGCGCCCGACCGCCCTGGTTTTCGCTGATCCGTGTTCAGTATCAACGAGGGCTGGTGCCAGTGCCGCAAGGTCGAGCCATACCTTCTCAACCGGGGTTCCAAGGTATTTTTTGCAGGCCCGCTCCAACATGATCCGGTCAAAATTAGCGTGATAGCCGACTAACGGGCTGTTGCCAACGAACTCAAGAAACGTAAGCAAGGCTTCAACCGGATCCTCCCCAGATTGTTGATCGCGCCCAGATATGCGATGTATCAGAATATTGTCTTGGGAGGAAATCTTGGTCTGCTTGAGCACCACCTCGTGGCTTTCGCCGAGTTGTACGTTAGTACCGCTGACAACAACCGCCCCGATGGCGATTAACTGATCATTCCAGACATCCAATCCGGACGACTCGACATCGGCGGCAACCCAGCGTGCTTGAGCAAGGCTGATCCCCGATAGATCGCTTGGCAAGGCAATGTTTGACTCAATCGCCCGCAGCCTCGAGCGCTGCAGGGCGCTTAGCGGAACGGGGTTTCCGAGTAGGTGCCGCAGCCATTCCATCGCCATCGGCATGCCCGCCGGCTATACGTGAAAGTCCATCTCGACTCGCGCCTGAAGTTTGCGCGCTTGTCGCAGCGCCTCTTTCAGTATGCGGCGGTCGAGGTCGTTGAGCGCATCCGTCCGGATGCGGTTTGCCATCTGTGCGTTTGGTCCGTTGTCCGGTTCTGTCTGCGAGGCGACCAAGGTGCTCCGACCCGCAATGTCCGTATCCGCCATACGCTGATTACTTCTGAGTCGCAGCAACTGCACAAAGTGGAATGAGTCTATATAGGCGCTGATCTCGTCGTCCCCAACACGCATTTTTCGCATGGCTTGGCGCAATCGATCAGCGGTGTTGGTTGCCGAAACTTCTTGTGCCAGCGCGAAGATCCGCGCCGCATCAATAAATGGGCGTATCCCAAACTTCTTGAGGTCGATTGTTCCGGGGTATGCTTCGTCTGCATCGACAAAATCCCGGATGAGCCCTAGGGGTGGACGAACCTGCAGGGCATTTGCCGCCATCTGATGCAGGAACAATTTTTGTCTCGGTGCTACCGACCGCAGCCAATCTCGTAGATCTGTGACCAATTCAGATTTGCCATGCAAGGCACGGAAATCAAAAAAAATTGCGGCATTTAGCAACGCCGCCGAGCTAGGCGAACGCATCCACGCTTCAAATAAGTTGCGCCACTCGGATTGCGTCAAACACCAATGCGGATTCTTGGCCATGATGTTGCCGCGGCAGAATGGGAAACCTGCTTGGTCAAGCAGGCGATTGGCAACGGTGGCGAAGGCCAGGAATGCTGCACGTAACGCCTCAATCTCGGTGGTGCTGGCCGACACGGCGGGCGCAAAAATAAGCGCATTGTCCTGATCCGTGACCAGCGTTTGCTCCATCCGTCCTTCAGAGCCCAAACCGATCCAGCACCACTCAATACTCGGCGGCGGCGACTCGATGGCTGCAAGTTCAATTGCTTTGCCGACAATGGCGTCATTCATGGTCGTTACAAACTGCGTAAGCTGCTCGGCAGCAACGCCCTGACCGACCAGCGCCTCTGCCATTTGGCGAACGTCATCAGCCACCTTGGCCAGCGACACACCATCAGCGCAGCGATCAATGGATTTCGCAATCTCGCCAAGTGACAGGCGCTGCATCTGGAAGAGATCGCGTTCCGAGACTAGCCCAACCAGCCGTCCCTCGTCTGTCACGAGAACGTGTCGGAAGCGTCGTTCCGCCATTATCTTTGCCGCCTCAAACACCGTCGCTGTCGAGGGTAATGCAACCGGGTCGGTAGTCATCACGCTGGCAATCGCGGCGGATTGGTCGATTTGTGGAAGCGCAACACGCGCCAACACATCACGCTCGGTAAAAATACCGCGGGGGATCGTTGATGACTCTTCGACTACTATCATCGAGCCGATTTTTAGCTGCTGCATCATCGCCAGCACTTGGCTAATCGGGGTAGCCGCATTGACCGTGACCGGCGGGCGCTTGATAAGTGACCGCAACGGGCTTGCCATCGTTTGTGCACCCGAGACGTTCCGGCTGAATTCACTTTGTATATGCTGTCGCGACAAATCAAGCATATGTGCGAGGCGCGCGGTGGCGAAATTCCGAAACTCAGGTGAGGTCTCCATCACCTCAGCGAAGCCAGATTCACTCAATTCATAACAGAACACATCCGTCGCGGCGGAAAATGTCAGCACCGTGGCGCGCTTGGAAATCATGGCACCGATTGGAAACATCTCGCCTTCCACCAGCGTAAGCGGTCGTTCGCTTAGGGAGGGCGAAGGGTTGACGCCCACCACCTGACCGCGCTGCAAAATTGATAGCGTATTCACAACACCGTCCTCCGGGGACTTGATGACACTACCCTCGGCGTAGTAACGCAACGTCAGATTCGCCGCGAGTCGGCTAATCGCCGACTCGCTCATTTGATCAAAGGGCGCGTGGCCGCGCAGTTCGGCAACGGTTGCGGCGAGGATCGTGGGTGATGGTTGGACGGCCATGCAGACTCCCGAAGGGCCAACGTCGACTGGCTAACCCCAGTATCGACGGGCATTTCCGAGCAAAACATACTGGAAACACCCGCCGATGCTAGACTTTCTAAATTGGCTTCTTCAGCTGTTCCAGAATCGCCGGATTCTCCAAGGTCGAAACATCCTGCGTGATGTTTTCCCCTTTTGCAATGGAGCGCAGCAGACGCCGCATGATCTTGCCACTGCGCGTCTTTGGCAGGTTATCGCCAAAACGAATGTCTTTCGGCTTGGCGATGGGACCGATCTCTTTGCCCACCCAATCCCTCAACTCTTTCGCAATGCGCAGTGCTTCTTCGCCCTCAGGCCGTTTGCCCTTCAGCACCACAAAGGCGCAAATCGCTTCACCGGTCAGATCATCCGGGCGACCAACAACTGCCGCTTCCGCAACCAATTTCGAATTCGACACCAGCGCCGATTCAATCTCCATTGTGCCAAGTCGATGGCCGGAGACATTGAGCACGTCGTCGATACGCCCCATGATGGTGAAGTAGCCGTCATCTTTGTCACATACCGCGCCGTCGCCAGCCAGGTAGAGCTTACCGCCCAACTCTTCGGGGAAGTAAGTCTTCTTGAAGCGCTCAGGGTCACCCCAGATGGTGCGCACCATCGATGGCCAGGGGCGTTTGACGACCAAGATTCCGCCCTGCCCGTTCGCTACATCGTGGCCGGTTTCATCCACAATTGCCGCCTGAATTCCGGGAAGCGGTAAGGTGCAAGAGCCGGGCTTGAGCGGCGTGACGCCGGGCAACGGCGTAATCATGTGGCCACCGGTTTCGGTTTGCCAGAATGTATCCACAATCGGGCAGCGTGATCCGCCGATGTTCTGGTAGTACCACATCCACGCTTCCGGATTGATCGGCTCGCCGACAGAGCCAAGAATTCGTAACGAGTTGAGGTTGTAGTTTCGCGGGTGTACGGTCGGGTCGACTTCACCCGCCTTAATGAGCGAGCGAATCGCCGTCGGTGCGGTGTAGAAGATCGTCACTTTGTGGCGCTGAATCATGTCCCAGAAGCGGCCGGCATTAGGATGGGTGGGAACGCCCTCAAAAATGAGCTGCGATGCACCGGCTGCCAGCGGTCCGTATGCGACGTAAGAGTGGCCGGTCACCCAACCGATATCCGCGGTACACCAAAATAGGTCGGTGGGCTTCACGTCGAAGGTCCACTTCATCGTTAGCGCGGCCCACAATAGATAACCACCCGTTGAGTGCTGAATACCTTTAGGCTTGCCTGTCGAACCCGAGGTGTAGAGGATGAACAATGGGTGCTCGGCGTTCACCCACGTCGGCTCGCACTCATCCGATTGCGCAGGCTCGAGGTCATGCCACCAACTATCGCGACCCGCCACCATGTTGACGGCGTTGCCAGTGCGCTTATAGACGATGCAGTTCTTCATATGTTCGCAGCCACCCATCGCAATCGCCTCATCGACAATCGCCTTGATCGGCAGTGCCTTGCCACCACGCATTTGTTCATCCGAGGTGATAACGGCAATCGCGCCGGCGTCAATGATGCGTTCCTGCAATGACTTGGCGGAGAAGCCGCCGAACACCACGGAGTGAGTCGCGCCAATACGCGCACAAGCCTGCATCGCGATCACCCCCTCGATGGTCATCGGGATATAGATAATGAC
>Ga0315906_10001625_pt1 | contig 33077 bp, 37 predicted proteins | sample LakEriMetagenome_4_FD_203526 | JGI IMG/M metagenome (GOLD analysis project Ga0315906, IMG submission 203526) | Freshwater fungal communities from buoy surface, Lake Erie, Ohio, United States - Buoy 2 MA122 | ecosystem: Environmental > Aquatic > Freshwater > Lake > Lake biofilm | place: USA... | reverse complement strand
CTGTTTTCTCCATCGTATCCAACTTGTCGCAGCGGTACAGGCGGCCGGGCCGCACGCCCTGGTTCGCGGGTTCTATACTGCCGTCTTCGGGCCCGTAGCTCAGTGGTTAGAGCAGGGGACTCATAAGGAAAGCGGTCAACGACACCGAAAACGTTGTTTTTCTCGGGCTGGATGAGGATTTGAGCAGCACCCAACCGGTCAAATAATTCGTCGTAAGTCCTTGGAAATCCTCGATCGTCCTAATGTGCGGTTGTCGCGACAACCGCTTGCTCGGACCTTGCGTCTTCCACCCTTGCACGACTCCGAAGCGTGTCATCTGCGGGTGTGAAAAACCAACTCGCCGATGCCCTCCCCTACCCCTCGTCGCGACTCCTCCCGCTGGCTCGTCTACCTGCTTCGCTGTCGGGATGGCTCGCTCTACACGGGCATCACGAACGACCTGCCCAAACGGCTCAAGGCCCACGCTGCCGGTAGGGCCTCGAAATACACCCGCAGCCGGCTTCCCGTGCGGCTGGCCTACAAAGAAGCCCAGAGGTCCAAATCGGCGGCCCTGAAACGCGAAGCGGCCATCAAGAGACTGCGCCGAGCCGAGAAAGACCGGCTGCTTGCTCCGCGTAAATAGCACCGGTCGCCGCGTTCCCACGCGCCGGCCCCTCACGCCAAAGCAGCGCCGCCCATTCCCGGTGCGCTTTTTCCCACCCACTCACGCCATATCTCAATAGGCACAGGAGCGGGATTCCCATTTCCCACCAACCCAACCCGAACCAATGAAACTCCAACCCTACGAAGAAACCGGCCTCCCGACCTACGACGTCGATCTGGAGGCCCCGCCCGATACCCGCTGGAACCACATCGCCCGGCAGGAAGCCAAGAACATAGGCCGCCTGCTGGATGACGTCGTGAACCTCTGCGTCGAACAGGCCGAGCGATACCCCGTCTACATCCGGCCTCTCGTGGTTGCTGCCGGAAAGGGGCTCGCGGGACTTGGCGGCCGGATGGTGGACCTGATCGCCGGCTGTTTTGGCGAGGAATACGTCGCCGAGATCAGGGCCATCGCAAAGCACTCCGACCAGCCCTTGAGCAGCGTGGTTTTGGGCAACCTCATGTACGACGGCTGCCAGATGGCCGAGATCTACGGGGCGGTCGGGTGCTCCAGCTACTCATGCAACATCGACGGTGCCCCAACGCTCGTCCGCAACATGGACTGGGTGTGGCCGCGCAGTACCGGCAGACACTCGCGGCTCATCAGGTTCCATCGCGGCCGGGACACCTACACGAGCGTCAGCGTGCTGGGCTGCGTCGGTGTGGTCTCGGCTTTCTGCCCCGGGCGGTGGGCCGTGACGATCAACCAAGCGCCGACCGAGGGCACCACCACGAGCTATTTCCAGTGGCCCGTGCTGCAGCGGCTCCGAAACGTCTGCGACCAGATGGGGACGTACCGCAATGTCGTGACCGGCCTGCAGGGCTACGAAACGATGACGAGTTTTTTCGCGCACGTAATCGGCACGCGGCCCAAGCAGCACACGGTCATCACGGGCCTCGGCGATAGCTTCCGGCGGCGTGGCATGAAGGGCGACAAGCTCGTTCAGACCAACCACTTCGCTGGCCATCGCGACTTGGAGCAGCACAACGGCCCCGAGCGATGGGAGGACGACGACGGGCAAGAGTGGTACTGCGACTCCCACGATCGGGCCAAGAGCCTGACGAGACGACTCAAGGCGCCTCCACGCACGCTCGCCGAAGCCCGCTCGAAGATCTGCACCAGTGCCGTCACGAGTACAGACACCATGCAGCAGATGGTGTTTCAGCCCGCAAGCGGATATTCGCGCATCTGGGTTCGGCGCTGATGGCTGGATTACTGGACTACTACTCGCTCGCTCAACCACACGGAGAGAACCATGAACCGACTCAGCACTCTATTGGCCGCAGTCATCCTCGGTGTCCTATGCAGCCCCTTGATAGCTCAGGAATCGGCCAAGCCCACGCCCAAGCCAAAAACAAAGACCACCGCCAAGGCCAAGAAGAAAATCAACTGGGATCGCGTTGCTGCATCGGTCGACACCCATGACCCCGAGTACGTCGAGGCAGCTACGGCGGCGATCCGGGAGACGATGGAGCGGAACTTCCAAGCCAGTTCCGCCGAGGGCCTGAAAGCCCTGATGGCGACGATGACCTCGGACTGCCCTGACCGCGAGAACTTCCAGAATGAGTGCAAGAAGATGTTCGAAGAAACGGACGTCTACATCCGGCTCGTGGACTGCAGGTGGATCACGAGCTGGCATGATTCACGGGGGCTCTGGGCCGCCGTCGAGATCAAGCAGTGGACGGTCCCGAAAGACGACAAGGTGGAGTATTCCGAGTACCGCCACAGGTCCGGGTTACTGCCAGAGTATGAGCTGTGCGAGTACCAGCTGTTTGCCCGCGTGGAGAAAGGGCAATGGAAGGCGCACGTGATCAACGGCCCGGTGTACGAGGCGCAGTGGCCCGAGGAGCAGAAGCCGGAGCGGTAGGGAGGCAGGCGGCGGACGAAAGCGGTCGCATCAGCGGTTTTCCCGAGGCCTAGCCGGTTTTGACAACAAAACGCCCGAAGGGCTCGGCTGGCCTGATCTTGCCCAACTTAACATCCGTGTTTGGGTGCTTGACCCACCAGAATGAGCCGCTACATTTCCTCTCGTTCGGGAGTGACCTCCCAGCCCGTTGAGCGTGCCTTCGGCAGCTCGGCGGGCCACGAACAGCTTGATGCACCCGTCTTTCTATTTGGACGGGCCTACTAGACCGCCGCGTTCAGTTCATCGGGCCAGCCCGATGGCTGATGCAACGGCCTAGTTCTATTCCAAGCTGATGACCGTCGGCCTTCGTGGGCCTCCGGTCTGTTTCGTACTGGCAAGGCGGGCATACGTCCGTCTGTATTTGCACCGCTATGGAGATCAAACCATGGGTATCGATGTCTGGATTGAGGTCGCTGGCGAGTTGGACTTCGAGGCACGTTTGTTCGCCCTCTCTGAAAACCCAACTCCTGATGCTCGCGACAGGTTCATTCAAGAAGTTCAAGCCGAGCTTAATGGCCCGAAACACCTCCGTGAATCGTACGGGGGTGGGCCATACGCAACGAAGATGCTTTGCCGTGAGGCGTTCGAGTCCGTCGATAGACGCGCCCGAATTCCAGCGTCCGTGTTGCGGGAGCGGCTCACCAACGTCACTTCACCCGCTTCGCGCTTGAGTCCGATGGTGGGAGGTGCGTGAGATTCGTCGGCGCTGATCGCACGGACCCAATGACGGTTGAAGAGGCGATTCAGACTAGGTACGCCAACAGTCCCCAACTCGTGCAGGCCCAACTGGCGCGTTTTCGGGCGTTCGTGGAGTTTGCTGAAACTACGGAGGCAACCACCGGCGAGCCGTGCGTCATCAAGGTGTCGGGGTGATTCACCTCGACTGACCGCTGTACTGGCCCGGGAGGCGGGGGCGTGGCCCCCGCCTCCCCATCACAGAATCCCTTGGCACCATTTCCCGCTTTCCCATTTCCCGCTCCCGGGAAAGTGGGAATTCAACCCGGAAGGAATCCCGATGGCTACGCTCTCTCCGCTCGAAAACCTCCACCGCCAGCAGTCCCTTATCAAAGACCGGATCCGGGCCGTCGTTCACCACGAGGCAAACGGCGTCTACCTCCACGGCCGCCCGGGCTCGTCCAAGACGTACCTCGTCCGGACAACGCTCGATAGCCTCGACCAGCGATACGCCTACTCGAACGGGCACCTGACGCCCGTGGGCCTCTTCGACCTGATCGAGGAGAACCCGCAGTCCGTCATCGTGCTGGACGACGTGTCGGCGATCTTCGAGCAGCCGAAGGCCCTGCAGATCCTGCTGGCCGCCCTTGGCACGCCTCACGACGGCTCCCGCATCCGGACCGTCCGCTACAAGACGGCAACGGCCGACAAGGTGGCGCACTTCGAGGGCAGCATCGTCGCCATCAGCAACCTCCAGTTGGCCGGCCATGCCAACGCCGTGCTGGAGGCGCTGCAGGACCGAATCCACGTGATGGCCTTCGAGCCGACCGACGAGGAGGTCGAGGCCGCCATCTACGAGATTGCCAGCACGGCACCGCGAGGTGTGGCGGTGCACGAAGCAGCCGAGGTGGCGGACTTCCTGCTGGAGCAATGCCGTGAAATGGGCCTCCGGCCGTCCGTGCGGCTCTTCATGGACAAGGCCCTTCCCGACTACCGGCTCTGGCGTGGCGAAAACACCGAGTCGGATTGGCATGACCTCGTCCGGTCCAGCGTGCGGCAGATGGTGATCCCTCAACAACGCGGCCTACGAGACCTGACCCGGAAGGACCAGATCGCCTCCGAGCGGAACATCGTCCGCGAAATCTGCGCGACGTACTGCAGCCGCAAGGACCGCCTCAAGGCGTGGAAGGCCAAGACCCGGAAGGGGCAGTCGGCGTTCTACCGTCGAGTGAAGGAACTGGAGAAGGAGGACCGGCTGTCCGAGTTGAACGACGTCCGCGCAGGTGCTGGCTCGCGAAAGGAGGTCGCAGTGCTGACGTAGCAATCCCCGCTCAAGGCACCTGCCGGTGCCACGACTTCGGTCACCGCTTGAACGGGTGTGCCCCGCCTATGACTTACCTGTGGAGCACAGGACTGTTCGGATCACTTCAATGACAAGCAGGAACCATGGATCGCAACTCCCTAGGCTCTGGCACTACACAACGGGGGTGCATCTCCGTTGGATACTTGAGTCAGGAAAGATCAAGGCCGAGAACCCGACGTTTCTTCGGCCGCCGCAAAAACCGGTGACGTGGTTTAGTTTGAACCAAGTGTGGGAACCCACTGCCTGTAAGTTCCCCCTTCCCCCAGAAGCTGGGCCAACGCTTTTGCGAAGAGCGACTGCGGAAGTCTGCGATGGACTCGTGCGTATTGGTATAGACCCATGCGATGCACCCTTCAGGACCCACCAGTTGATCAAGATCGCAAATGCAGATCGCAGGACGGTGAAAGACCTGAAACGGTGTGGCATCAGATGTGGAGCCAATCCCGAAGACTGGCGGTTTACTCCCAACGAGGTGTCTGTGGACCGTTGGCTGGCCATTCAGCTCTGGGATGAATGGTCCAACACGTGGGTGCCTTGTCAGCACCAACGGCGAATCCCGATCCGGCGTGACGAGCTGGTAGGGGCGTTCGACTGATCGACTTGTGGAGCGGGGAGCCACGGCATTCCGCTGTGGCTCCCTTGCTCCATGCAGTCTTCCCGTGACCTTGGCCTACAGCGAGACTCAGAAGTCCAAATCGGCAGCCCTCAAACGAGACGTTGTCATCAAAAGGCTGCAGCAAGCCGAGAAAGACCGGGTGCTGGCGAAACGGTGACGGGCCGGGGATATTTCCGTCTTTATCCTCGGCCCCAAACGTCGCCCTCCATGCCCTCGTCGATCTCCCTCCTCATCGCCCACCCGAAGGAACTCATCAGAGCCGGCCTACGGGCGATGCTGGCTGGCTCCCTCGTGAAGATCGTCGGGGAAGCCAGCGACGCCCCCAGCACCCTCACGCTGGCCAAGAGGCACAAGCCCGACGTCGTGCTTCTGGACGCGGCTATTCCGGGGGGCGACGCGTTCGAGCTGGTCACGAAGCTGGCCAAGGGCCTGCCGGCGACCAAGTTCGTCATGCTTTCGGTGCTCGACAACCCGACCTACATGGCCCGCGCACATGCTGTCGGGGCTGCGAACTTCCTGCTCATGGGGTTCAGCCAGCGGGAACTCGTCACGGCCATCGAGAACGCTGCCGCAGGAAAGCCGGTCTCGGGGTCAGCGCCGTTCGCCAAGATCGCAGCCAGCATGGAGCCGCGAGATGCTCGGGCTGCGCGTGACTCCGGCCTGACGCCCCGGGAATCGCAGGTGCTCTCCCATGTCGCCCTCGGGCTGTCCAACGACGAGATCGCCCGGTCGCTCCAAATCAGCGTCGAGACCGTAAAAGAGCACGTCCAGAATCTGCTCCGGAAACTAGCCGTGAATGACCGGACGCAGGCGGCTGTTTGGGCAGTGCAGTCGGGCGTGGTGTAGGGCATCTCCGGCCGGCTTCATTCTTCCGGAATCCCAGTGCGCTGTTGTTGCATCGTCATACGCACGGATCAGCCGCACTTCGCTCCCGTAGGAGTTCTTTCAGCCGAGCGATTTCCAGCGGCGGGGTTACTTGGTGGATCATCGCGTGGCAGTTCGGGCATACGGGCACGAGGTCGGCCGCCGGGTCAACCTCACGTTCGCCATTCATCGATGTCACCGGCATTAGGTGATGGACATGAATGAAGTCCTCGCCCAACGCGCCATACACCCTCTCGAAGTTGAAACCGCACACCACACAGTCGAGTCCGTGATGTCGGATGCACGCGGTTCGAGCTTTGGCACTCCGCTCAACCGCGTTCACGACGATCTGCTTTCTGGCACCCTCGGGATACCGCTCCGGAGCGTCGAGTTCTTCGGCAAGTCCGGTGTCGACTCCTTGCTTCGTCGGATTGGTGGCGTACCAGTCGTCGCCGAGTTGAAGCAGGCCGCGAGCAGAAAGAATCGGGTCAAAGTCTTCAATCTTGGCGGCCCCATCACCCGAATCATCCTTGCTTGGGCCGCCCCATTTCATCGGGAAGGTTTTGAGCGCGTAGCCCTCCTCAGCCACCAGTCGGATGTGATCACGGGATTGCGCGTACCCCGGGTTTTTTCGGCCGGTGTTCTTGGCCTTCCATTTCGCGGACAGGATCAAGCTGTGTCGGCCCGCGGTATGGATATCCCACGCGCCGAATACGACAAAGCGCTGGGCATGGTTCACGAAGGACCAGCTCCATTGCCAGTTCCGACACGTGGCCCCGAGCGACTCGATGAACTCTCGGCGGGATGGCTTCTTCCTGCCCAAAGCATCCTCCAGCATTTCGTGGTTACTCGCCGCCGCTTCTTGGTGTCGGCGACGGGGGCAGCGCGATAGCCTTCAGACGGCCTTGAACCACTCGCTGTCGACGACGACCTCTTCTATGGTCTTCGTCGCAACGCCCAAGCCCAATTCCTTGAGTTTCGTCGCCAGCTCCTCCCCGTCGATCAAGTCGATAGGAGTCGCGCCATCCCGACTCGCCTCAGCCTTTGCGTCTTTCGTGAAGACACCGGTTGTGATGAACAGCCCTTTGTCGCCCTTGCCAACCATAGCACCGCGAAAATCGCGAATATGTCCGGCCGTAACCGACCCCTTGTATCGCTTGGCCTGAAAGACGACGTGGAAAGACATGAATCCGTGGATCTTGGCAATTCCCCGACCGTCGATGCCGCCGTCGCCACTTCGACCGGTAACCTCGACTTGGATGAATCCTGATTCGCGCAGCATCCGCTGAATCAGTCTCTCGAATCCAGCTGGGGCCATCGTCTCCAAGATCGTGCTGATGACCTGCTCCTTCCACGTCTCGGTATCATCATCAGCCAGCGAGGCGTCTTCCCCGGAATCCTTCACGGATCCTTTCTTGGCCTTGCGGGCCTTCTTCGTCAGTGCAACGCAATACTTCCTAACTTCCGCCGAATCAACCGTCGGGTACTGCTGCGCCTTCGGAGTCAGTGACCATACGCCGCGTTGGGAGTTCTCAATCAGGCCGAAGGCTTTAAGGTAGGTCCTTGCCCATGCGAGTCGGTACATAAGCTCCGACTGGTAAGGATGACTCTTTGAGGGCTGTTCGAGAAGTTCCTCCGGGAGTGCCAAATCTTTGGCCACCCGCTCCTCGATCTCAGCCACCGTCGCAGACCCGCCCAATTGCTTCAGAGCGTGCAGCAGCGGATTGAATAGTTCGAGATACTGCGGAATGGCAGTTGTTTTTGAAGTCATGCGGATTTCCTTGGGCCGCCTAGCATATACCGCCTACCTCACGAGCAAGGCGGCCAGCGCAAGGCCACCTGCAGCCAACACGCCCCACAACCCCAGCACCACCAAGCACCCCCGGGTCGTCCTGCTGTAGACCCGGTTGTAGGCGGCTTTCTTCGGGTTCGTGATCCATCCCCAGCCGCGCGGCGCCTTGAGCCCCAGATTGTTTCGGACGTATCGCTTCAGGCTCGTTCTGGCCGAGATGCGTTTCCGGAGCGATGGGACTCTGAAGCCGATTCGAACCATGGAATAGATGCCCTATCAGCCTGCCGATGTCGCCGTTGGGCAACTGGGATCTGATAGCGTGGCACCGCTAACCATGGTGCCACCAGATTCGCACCCGTGTGACGATGCGCCACACGAGCCCCAGAACGAATAGGGGGCTGCCAATCATCACAAGCCGGCTTGGCTCACGGCTGCCGGGCTCTTGTGCTGAGATACCCGCGCCAACCATGGCGATCCCGATCACGATACACAGCAGCCCGAGCAACTGCTGAACCTTGAGTGACTTCTTCGTCTTCTCAATGGTCACATGACCGGTCACCGGCATCGGAGCCGCAGATGGGGAAGGCGTCACTGCAACAGTGAACGCTGGGGTAGCCGGTGCCGCCGGTGGTTCCGGGGCCAGCTGAGTAACCTGCAAGCCCTTCACCTTCGAAACCGGCTGCCATTTCTCCATGCCCTGTCGCCACACCACCATGTCACTTGTGATGCGGCCCTCTTTGCCCATCGCCGCAAGTTCCTGCGACGAGAACGGCCCGAACTTTTCGCCGCCTTTAGCGAGGTGCCAAGAGGTCTTTGCGTCGTCAGCCATCCGACATTCTCCCGCTGCCTGTAAACAGTCTCGCTACTCCGCCCCTGCCGGCTCCCGAAACGGCTTCCGCTCGTCTTTCGACATCTTCCGCCACTCCCAAGGCGGAATCGCCCTAGGGTCGCTCCATAGCCCCACCCCAGCCCTCCTCGCCGTCTCGTGTCGGTCGGCCATGCTCTGACGGTCGTCGTACTTCGCGAAATGCCACGCCATTCCGGATTCGAGCATCGCGGCGTTCACGTCCTTGCCGCCGACCATGACTCGCCCGACCGTACGGCCATACTTGTCTGCACCGAGACTTTCGACGGTGCATTCCTTGTCGAAAACCATGTCGGACAGGGTTTGTTTCGAGCGATTGCAGAACGGCTGCCCAAGTTCCGGAGCGTCGATCGCGTCGAGGCGTATCTTTGATTGGCGTTTTCCAGACGGAGTGTCGAGGAGGAGCGTGATGCTGTCTCCGTCGTGAACACCAATGCAGCGACCCACGACGCTCTGCCCCTCGGGGATTACGACATGCTTCTCGGCCGCGGTGGCGGAAATGGCTGTAAACGCGACAGCTATGGCGAGGATGCGCATGGGCAAACAGGTGTGGCGCGGACGAGAACCCTAGCACCTCAAAGGCTACCCCCACCCCCAGAGGTAGACAAGCACCTACCCGGCGGTTACGGGGCGGAAGGGAGTCGTACGCGCGGATGCGTTCCGCCCTTGTTTTCGTGGGTGACAACGCTGCGGACCAAGGTTGTCCCTCAGGCATGGTTTGCTGCTGGGTTCGACATCGCCCCCCGGAGAACTCCGAACCATGATGGGCCCGGCAACAAACAGGCTGCATGACTACGAAGCTGGCTGGCTCACGCTGCTCCTAAATATGGGTGTGGCGAGCGAGAAGGCCCTGCAGGAAGCCCAGAACAGGGTCGCGCAGCAGGCCATCGACGACATGAACAAGCGACGGGACCAACGGCGGGCCGAGCGGGGGCAGCGAAGACGTAAACGCAACGAGGAGTGAACCGTGTAGGTCGCGCGGCGCTGCGGCGAATCAGTCGTGATCGCCCTCTTCCAAGAAGCCCGTCGGCATGGACGAAAACTTCTTCCGGTGCACGATGCTGCCGCGCCGGAACCTGATCTTGGGAATCCGCCTACCTTCCCCCGTCCAGTAGAGGGCCGCCGGACACGCAGCCCTGACGTGCGGCATGACCTCGATAGACCTCCCCACGTTCCAGCCGTAATTGCCTCTCCTACGGGCTTTCTCGACAAGCGCAGGATCCGGGTTTCGCGCGTACCTGTCCTCGTCATCTCGCAGGACGACCGGTTCGACCACCTGCGGGTCGTCGGCCATCAGACATAGTGTGCAGACGATCCGGGCTACGGCATGCAGGATCCAAGTGGGATAGATGAGCCCAATATCGGTGCTCATGTGCGGCGGGATGTTCTCAAACGACCACTCGATTGAATGGCCTTCTTGGCAGACCAAGTGCTTGTACATGAGCCGGCGTATTGAGTTTGGGTTGTCCCCCGAAGTTTGTGCCCCGTCCAAGTCTTCGCCGGCATCGATCCAGAAGGTCAGGCCCCGTACGGTGTCCGGCGGCTTTTGGCCCTCGCGGATCAAGAGACTGGCTGCCCCCGGCTTGGCATCGCGTACGAGCTGAGAGTTTTCGCAGAGCACAGTCCGGACGGCCCACTTCTTTTCACCGTGCTCCCACTCCAAAGGGTTGCCGGCCTTTGGGAACCTGAGGAGCAGCTGGCCGAGGGGCAGCTTGAAGAGCGCTGCATCGGCCTCCATCTTGAGTCGCGACAAGGCCGGCAGCAGGCTGGGCCAGAGGTTGTAGTAGGGCCTCCCGGCGAGGGTCCATTCGCGTTCGAGGGTCAGGAGAGCGGGCGTGAAGGGGTCGATCTCTCCAAGCTTACGGCCCGTAGTCGCAAGAGCCTGACTGTTCATCCGAGCCAGATACCAGTCGTAGAAGGCCGCCGTTTCCGTGGCCTTCAGGTCACGACGCAACTCCGGCTGCGCTTTAGCCCACTGGAAATGCGTGAAATAGTCCCAGAACTGCATGGCCGGGCTGCTGGCTGAAGAGGGATGCGGCCCCGCGGTCAGCCGCCCGCGTGGACCACATAGAGGCCCACAACGCCGGCAGAGATCGCGATGCCTATGAACGCCACGATGATAAGGCACCCCCGCGTCGTCCGGCTGTAGATGCGGTTGTAGGCGGCCTTGTGGGGGTTCGTGAGCCAACCCCAGCCGCGAGGAGCCTTCAGCCCCAGCCGATGCCGAACAGCCCGCTTGAGGCTGGTCCGGGCCGAGAGGCGTTTCTTGAGCGACGGGACTCTGAAGCCAAAGCGGACCATGCCGTCACTCCTGCCTGCCGTGCCGCAGTCGATCACGCACTCTGCTCGGCCCACTCCTGCACAGCATCGGCGGGGTGGCTGCCGATCACCCCAAACGGCTCCATGGGCAGCCGCCGGTCGCCGCAGACGAACACGACCCGGTAGATGCCGCGGTCAGTAGCGGCGGCTTCAGCGGCCCCAACTGACTCGTGACGCTCTGGAATATCCCGCCACGATTTCGCCACGCAGCACCAGCGCGATAGCAGGATGAACTGGTCGGCACTCTTGGTCGCGTGCGCTCTTGCCATGCCGGTTCTCATGCTCGCAGTTGGTCGTGCCCGAAGGCTGCAGCGAATAGACGCCCCTCGCCCGTGCCCGACAACCGGCTCAGGGACCAACGTTGTCCATTCCGAGCGGATTTTTTCAGGGCCGCTTCACCGCTGCTTTTCAGGTCTTTTCGAGCGAATGGACCAACGTTGTCCCTCGGGCAGGTTTCAATACCGGGTTCGACCAGCAGCCCGTCGCGCACCTCCGGGAGCCAAGTAATGCCAAAACTCTGCCCCGCCAACCGCCTGAGCGAGTGCACGCCGCAGTGGCTCGGCCTGCTCATCGAGATGCGGCTGCTCACGCCCAAAGAAGCCCACGAGGCTCACCTGCGGGCGGTGAAGCAGGCTGGCGGTGAGAACGGCACTGACTCCGAACCGCCGCCGACCAGACGACGCCGCAGGAAGCCCGACTGACTCTCACCCGCACCGCAGCCATCCCCCTAGTTCGGGGGCGTCGCCAGTCGTACCCTATAGACCCCGTCGAGCCCCAGCAGGAACGCCCCAATGCCCACGATCTTTGAAACGTGCAAGCCCCGCGCCGACGTGCAGGCCGGAACCACCCGCGACGAACAGTTTGCCGCCGATCTGGCCGAGGTCGTCAATGGCACGGCACCGAAGGAATATGCAGACCCGGCCACGTTCTTCCGCCACACCTACCCCACCCGTGGCCTCAAGAAACTGATCGAGACCGTCTGCAAGCGGCTCAGTGGCAAGGGCGGCGAACTGGCTTCGATTATCCGGCTCGACACCCAGTTCGGCGGCGGCAAGACGCACAGCCTCATCGCCTTGACCCACGCGGTCCGGGGGATGCAGGGCGTCGAGCACCCCGAGGAGTTCGTGGATTCGGCCCTGCTGCCAACAGAGGAGGTTAAGGTCGCCGCGCTCGATGGCGAAAACGCCGACCCCAGTAACGGCCGGCTCCTCGAAAAGGGTGTCTACGCTAAGAGCCTCTGGGGTGAACTGGCCTATCGCGTGGCGGGTATCGAAGGTTTTCGCCGGGTCGAGGAGAGCGACAAGACGCACGTCGCCCCCGGTGCCGAAACGCTCAAGGAACTGTTCGCAGGCAAAAAAGTGCTGATCCTCATCGACGAGGTGGCTGTCTACCTACGAAAGGTCGAGAAGGCGTTCCCGGGGCAATCCAATCAGTTCGCTGCTTTTGCCCAAGCCCTCTTCAAGGCGGTTGAGTCGTCGCCGGGCGTTGTGCTCGTCATCACGCTCGCAATCGGGAAGGACGCCAAGGCCCATGACGCCTACCGCGATGAACAGGAGCGGGCGATGGAGGCGTTTGCTGAGGCTGATTCGGTGATCGCCCGCAAAGCCACGCAGTTCAACCCGACCGAGGAGGACGAAACGACGGCGGTGCTACGTCGTCGGCTGTTCGAGCACGTCGATGAGTCGGCTGCTGATTCTGCAATCGACGCCTACTTCAACGTCTGGACTAAGAATGCCGCCGCACTGCCCCCCGAAAAGGTCACGGCGGACATGAAGAAAGAGTTTCGCCGGGGCTACCCGCTGCACCCCGAGACGCTCACCCTGCTGACCGAGAAACTCTCGACGCTCAGCAACTTCCAGCGGACCCGTGGCATGCTGCGGCTTCTGGCCCGTACCGTCCATCACCTCTGGGAAACCAAGCCGCAGGACGCTCTGGCCATCCACCCTCACCACATCGACGTCGGTGTCCCCTCGATCCGAGACGAGGTGACCACCCGCCTCCAGCAGTCTGAATACACCCCGGCGATCAAGGCCGACGTCGCCGAGGTCTCCGGCAACGCCCACGCCACGGCACAGGCCATCGACGACAAGCACTACCCCGGCCAACTCCCGATCACGTCCTACATCGCCCGCACGGCCTTCCTGAACACGCTGGCCTACGGCGACACGGCCCAAGGCATTGCCATCGAGCACCTGAACTTCTCCGTCTGCTCCCCGGAGATCGAGCCCACGTTCGTCGATCAGGCCCGCAAACTGTTCGTCGGCGAAGCCCTCTACCTCGACGACCGCCCCGGTGCGCCGCTGCGGTTCATGGTCGAGCCGAATCTGGAGGCGGTGGTTCGGCGGATTATGCGGGACCAGATCGACAACGAGGAGGTCCGGACCTACCTGCAGGAACGCATCCGGGAACTCTTTGGCGGTAATCGCGGCTCGTTCGACCTCGTCCCCTTCCCGGCCGGCTCCTACGAGGTGGACGACACGATCAGCGACGGCCGCCCCCGGCTCGTCGTGCTCCATTACGAGGCCCTTGCGGTGGGCGACGACATCTCCGCCCTCCCCGACATGGTGGCCGACATCTTCCAGTACAAGGGTGCCGACAAGAACCTCCGCGAACTGCAGAACAACCTCGTCGTGGTGGCCGCCAGCCGTCGCGAGGTGGCGAACATGCAGGACCGGGTGAAGCGGGCCCTCGCGCTCAAGGAACTCCTCAAGCCCGACAACATCCGCAAACTCGCCGACTACCAGCAGGAAAAGGTCAAGGAAGAGGAGAAGCGGTCGCGGCTGTTCGTGGCCGAGGCAATCCTGCAGGGCTATCGGCACCTCTTCTTCCCCAGCCATGTGCCGATGCCGGGCACAACACTGCCCGTCGCCCACGCCGTGATCGAAGTGCAGAACGCCAGTTCCGACCCCGGCAACGGCCAGACGCATGTGGCCCGAGTCCTCCGCGACAATCGGAAAATCTTGGGCGAGGGCGACAAGCCCGAGGCCCCGGCCTACGTTCGTGATCAGACGCCGCTCAAGCAGAAGGGCGAGATCACGACGCAGGACCTTCGCAACGAGTATCGCCGGGCTCCGAAACTCTCGATCCTGCTCTCAGACTCGCCGCTGGTGTCCTGCATCCGTGAGGGCATCAATAGTGACGTCTTCATCTACCGGCAGGGCGATCAGGTCTGGGGCAAGGGCGATCCTTCCCCGGCGATCAAGGTTGCCGACGACGCCTTCGTCCACACACTCGCCGACGCCCGCCAAAAGAAACTCTGGCCCCGGCCCGAGCCGATGTCCGTCTCGATGAAGGCGAGCCCTGTCGAGGTGCAGATCGGAGCCACTACCGACCTCATCGTCGCGGTCACCGGCGGCACGCCGCCATACACCTACTCCGGCAGCGACCCCGGCCTCGAAGTGGCGAACACGTCGCAGACGGCCCTGCGATGCACGGTATCGCCGGCCGCCACGAGCAACTACGAGGTCGAGGTCAGGGACTCCCGTGGTCAGCGGCACACGGCCACTGCTCGGGTGTCGGTGATCGACACCGGCAAACTCGCTGTCCGGCTTTGGCCGTCCCAATCCTCGATCACGCTCGGGCAGTCGGCCACGCTCAACGTCGCGATCCACGGCGGCAAGGGACCATTCACGCTCGCCTGCGAAGTCTGCCCCGACCTCAACCACAAGAAGTCGGAGAACACCTCGTTCTCTGGTGATTTCTCGCCGGCGTCCTCCACGACAGCGACGGTCGAGGTCACTGACTCGAAGGGCGCCACGGCCACGGCCAGCATCCCGATCAACGTTTCGATCCCGCAGAAGCCCGAACTCTCCGCCGAAGGCCCGCTGCCGCAGGCGATCACGCAACTGGCTGAGAAGGCCCGTGAGGCGAAGGTCGTCGGGTTTGAATCGCTGGTCATCCGGATGTTCGAGGCCGACGCGACGTGGAAACTGCATCAGGCGCTCGCCACCCTCAAGGGGGCAACCGTCACCTGCCAGTTCGATGCCGATCTCACTTTGGACGGCGTTGAGCGGTTCCAGATCGGCTTCACCGGCACGCTGTCGAAGGCCAACAGCGTGAAGGCGTTCTTGGAGCCGCAGATTCGGGCGGCCACAGACAAGCAGTTCGAGGCCATCTATACCGTGGTCTTTGAGAAGCCGCTGCCGACCAAGCCGGCCGACACCGACCGGCTCAGCAGCGATCTCACCCGCTACGGCAGCGGCGAGGCGTACATCGAGGCCAAGGCCACCGCAGCGGAGGAAGGGAAATGACCCCATCGGCAGCACTCCCCAAATACGAACTGCGGCTGAACGTCGAAGGTCGCGGTGCCTACCAACTCGAAGTCTGGCAGTTGCCGTCCCCCTCGACGCCCCGCCTCACTGGCCCGGAATACGTCGCCACGATCAAGGGCATGAGCCTGCGACTGATGGAGCCCCGGCTGCTCAAGCGGCTGCGGGGGCTCGGGGTCTCACTCGGCAAGATGACCGCCGGCCGACAGGACGCATGGCCGATCAACGAGGAGGCGGCCCTGACGCTCGGCCTCCTGTTTCGCACACTCGCCCCTATGCGGAGCATCGACCGTATCCGGGCCGTGGCCGACGGGATCGACGAGATGAGCCGAGAGGAAGCCGGGTACTGGCTCGGGATGGCGATGCACCGGAAGAATCCCCGTCGCGTACTGGCGGCGCTGCGGATGCTGCTGACAACGAAGTGAACTGAAGGAGCCGGGAATGGCGGAACACGGACGGCGGTTGATCGAGGAGTGGCTGCCGATTGCCGAGATCGGCATCGAGAGCGTTCGCGAGCGGACGCCAATGACGCCGTTCCCCGCACCGAACCGGCTCCACGTCTGGTGGGCCCGCCGACCGCTTGTTGCGAGCCGTGCGGCGATCCTCGCGAGCCTGCTGCCAGCGGATGCTGACCGCGAAAAGTTCATGCGCGTCCTCGGAATTCACGGGGACCCAGTTGCGGCGAAGGAGGCAATTGACGAGGCTCGTCGAACCGGGCAGCGGGTTGCCAACCCATATTCATACCCTCGGGCTTTTGCATACACCCCGGACGCCGACGACCGGGACTGGATCGACAGCAACACGGTAACGGGTGGTAGTTCCGCGGTCGTTCTCGACCCGACCGCCGGTGGTGGCAGCATTCCGTTTGAAGCCGCTCGCCTTGGCCACCGCGTCGCGGCCAATGACCTAAACCCGGTGGCATGGATGGTCTTGATGGCGACGGTTCGCCATCCGTCTGTTCTTGGGCAACCCGTTCTTGACCGTTATACCCAACTGTCTCGCCGATTTCTCTCGGCCGTGAAGGATAGAGTCAGCCCCTTTTATCCCACTGACCCCGATCCTACCTGTGAAGACGCCACGTATCTCTGGGCCCGCACGATCGCGTGCCCCTATTGCGGCGGTCTCGTCCCACTATCCCCGAACTGGCGCCTCTCGAACGATGGCACCGGCGTACGACTCATTGCAGATGCCAAGACCCGGCGATGCTCGTTCGAGATCGTTGACTGCCTCGACGATCACAGCGCAGGCACCGTAAGGGCTGGTAACGGGCTCTGCCCATATCCGGACTGTGGCCGCGTCATTAATGGCGATGACATCAAGGAGCAAGCCCAAGCCGGGAAAATGGGTGACCAACTCTATGCCGTCGTCTACAAGCAGACGCAGGTCGTTGGCCAGACGAAGACCGGCAAGACCAAGACGAAGTCCGTGCGGGGATTTCGTGCGCCGCGACCCGAAGACGATGTGGCAGGACAGGTTTCTGCGACTCTCGCCGAAAAGATGCCCGAGTGGGAGGCACGGAATATTGCGCCGACTGAGAGCATCGGCGACATGAGTAACTACGACCGTGGCCACCGCATGTACGGGATGCGTTTGTGGCGAGATATGTTCTCGTCGCGACAGTTGCTGGGCCATTGCTTAGCCGTGGAGGTGTTTCACGACATCGTTGAAGACATCCGCCGGCATAATGGAGGCGACTTGTCTGATATCGACCGGGCTGCGATGTGCTTTCTCGCTATCGCGACAGACAAACTGCTTGATTACAACTCACGGTACTCTATCTGGATTGCTCTGCGTCAGGTGATAGGACACACCTTTACGAAGCATAACTTTCAGACTCAATGGAGTTATGCCGAAATGGCGCCCGCCGTAACTGGCCTAGGTCATGACTGGAGCGTTGACTCAACCGCGAAGGCCCTCAGTGAATTAATCGAACTGACCGGAAGTGGCGGCGGCATGTTCGGCACCCGTCGCGACAAGGACTCCATCACGATCACCAATGGCTCCGGCGACAGCCTCGCCCTCGATGACGCCAGCGTTGACTGCGTGGTAATGGACCCGCCGTACTACGACAACGTCATGTACGCGGAGTTGGCCGACTTCTTCTACGTCTGGCTCAAGCGGACAGCGGGGCTTCTCTACCCCGAGCAGTTCTCGTCCTACCTCACCGACAAAGACCGCGAGGCCGTCGCCAACCCGGCAAAGTTCAAGGGCCAGAAGGGCGGAGCCAAAAACCTTGCCGGCCGCGACTACCAGCGACGCATGGAGGCGATCTTCGCCGAATGCCGTCGTGTCCTGAAGCCTGACGGCGTGATGACCGTCATGTTCACGCACAAGGCGAGCGGGGCGTGGGACGCGCTCGCCAGCGGCCTCGTCGAAGCAGGCTTCGTGATCACGGCATCGTGGCCGGTGAACACCGAGGCCGAGGGCAGCCTGCACATCAAGGAGAAGTCAGCCGCCAAGAGCACGATCTTCCTCGTCTGCCGTCCGCAGGAGCAGCCGGCCGACGGCGAGGCCAACTACTGGGAAGACGTCGAGCCGAAGGTCGCTGCCGTTGTCCGGGAGCGGGTGCAGGAGTTCCAAGACGCTGGTATTGGCGGCGTCGATCTGTATCTCGCCTGCTTCGGCCCGGCCCTGCAAGTCTTCAGCGAACACTGGCCGCTCAAGAGAGGCCGCCCGGTCCAGCAACCGAAGGACGTCAAACTCGCAGCCGGTGAGGAGTGGGACCCGTACGCCGTTCGCCCGGAAGACGCCCTCGACGCTGCTCGGCGGGAAGTGAAGCAGTGGCGGCTCTCGAAACTGGCCTCAATGCGGCGTCAGCATCACCTTGATCCGCTCACGGAGTGGTATGTCCTCGCGTGGGACGCATTCAAGGCCCTGCGTTTCCCCGGTGACGAGGCCCTGAAACTTGCCCGCGTCGTTGGCCTCGACTTCGACAAGCAAGTGAAGAACGTCGTCTGCGAAGCCAAGGGCAGTGATGTGATCCTCTGGGACAGCAAGGTCCGGAAGGCAAAGGGCAAACTGGGCCCGGTCGGTGAAGACGTCATGCTCGACACGCTCCACCACTGTGCACTCGCCGGCCGTGAGCAGAACACCGGCGCAGCGAAAGACATTCTCGAAAAGGCCGGGCTGCTCGAAGACCCGACCCTGCTGGTGGCCCTCGAAGCCCTGCTCAATGTCCTGCCGCCGCCCGGTACAGCAGCGTCGGGGAAGAAGAAGGACTCCGGCGTGGGCGGAGCCGCAGGCGACTGCGATGCACTCGAAAAACTTCGCCGCCTCGCCTTCGCCGACGAGATTCCCGAGCCGCCGTACCAGAAACTCCTGTTCGTTGGTGCGGATGGCGACGACGACGAGGAAGTCGACGAGGAATGAGCGATGATCCCGTACCTCAAATCACGGTCGTGGAAAACCCTCTATCGGCATGAAGACGGGAATCTCATCGACCTGTTCTACGTCCCAGCCTTGGAGTGCGCGGTCGATTATGACCGCATGACCGGCTACTTCACGGCCGACTCGCTCGCTCTGGCCGCCCGTGGAATCGAGCAACTCATCGCCAACAAGGGCCGCATGCGGCTGCTGGTCGGCTGCACGCTCAGTCCCGACGAGGTCGTCGCCATCGAGCGCGGCTACGACCTCCGCCGGCAGATCGAAGAACGGATGCTGGCGGAGAACCTCGACCCGCCAGACCTGACCGCCAAAGACGGCCTCCACGCCTTGGCGACGATGATTGCTCAGGGCACGCTCGACGTGAAGGTGGCTGTGCCGGTCAACAACGACGGCCGGCCAGTCGCAGACACCGCCGTATTTCACGAAAAGGTCGGCATCATCACCGACAGCGAGGGCAGCAAGATCGCGTTCAGCGGCAGCGTGAATGAGTCCAAAAACGGCTGGCTCAACAACCGGGAGAGTTTCCACGTACACCTGTCGTGGGAAGGTGGCCGGGACTGGCAGCACGTCAACGACGAGGTGGAGGCGTTTGCCGATTTCTGGGAGGGCCGTGCCAAGTCGGTCCGAGTGATCGACGTGCCGGATGCCGTGCGGGAGAAACTCCTGTCGCTGGCCCGGCCGGAGCCCATCGCCTCCGTTGACCCCGAGCCCATCGACGACGACGAGGAGCCCCCAGTTCCGGTCGTCATCGAGCCCGAGGAGGTCCTCTCACCCGAGGAGCGACGGCGGCGGGTGTGGGCGTTCATTCGCGATGCTGCAAGCCTGCCCAACGGCCTGCGGGTCGGCGAGGTGACGAGCGCCATCAACCCGTGGCCGCACCAGTTGCGGGCCTTCAAACGGCTGATCGACACATGGCCCTGCCAGATGCTCATCGCCGACGAGGTTGGTCTCGGCAAGACGATCACGGCGGGGCTGCTCACCCGGCAGGCGTGGATATCCGGCCTCGCCAAGCGAGTGCTACTGCTGGTGCCGAAGTCGGTGATGCAACAGTGGCAGGACGAACTGTACGAGAAGTTCAACCTCAACGTGCCGATCTATGACGGCCAAAAACTGATCTGGAAACAGACCCAAGGGCTGCAGGGGCCGGCGGAGAAGAAAGTGGCCCGCGACAAGTGGCATGAGGAGCCGTTCGTCATCTGCTCCAGCCACCTGATGCGAAGGCGGGACCGGGCCGCGCAGTTCGAGCAGGCGGAGGGCTGGGACTTGGTGATCGTTGACGAGGCCCACCACGCCCGCCGCAAAGCCCCCGGCACACCGCAGCAGGGCGGGCCCAACAACCTTCTCCGGCTGCTGCAGGCCCTCCGCCCAAAGGCGAAATCGCTGCTCCTGCTCTCCGCCACGCCGATGCAGGTCCACCCGGTCGAACTCTGGGACCTGCTGAACCTGCTCGGGCTGCCGGAAGGCTGGCGGGGCGGTGCCGACGCCTTTATTCAGTACTTCGCCACGGCCGCCGGCAATCCATCGAACGAACAGATGCGGCATCTGGCCGACATGTTCCAGAAGATGGAGGCCTACTGCGGAAAGGTCACCGAGCAGGACGTCTCCGAGATCGCCGATGGTCTCAGCACCATCGACTGCTCCGCCGTGCTCAAGGCGTTGCGAGACAAGAGTTCGATCCCTCTGCGGCGACTCTCGGCAAGCCAGCGGCGAGCAGCGTTATCGGTCCTCCGGCGATTCAGCCCGATCCGCCACCGGATGAGCCGCCACACCCGCGATCTGCTCCGGGAGTACTACAAGCGGGGCATGATCTCGTCCCCCATCGCTACCCGTGTTGTTCGCGACATTGAGGTCGAGATGACTGCCTCCGAGCGGGCCCTCTACGACGCCGTGGAGGACTACATCAGCAGCACCTACAACAACGCGGCCGTCGAGAAGCAGTCAGCCGTCGGCTTCGTGATGACGATCTATCGCCGGCGGCTGGCGAGTTCATTCGCGGCCCTCCAGCACACGCTCAACGACCGGCTGGCCTCGATGACAGGCGGCGCCGTCACGGCCACCGACGAAGACGTGTCGCAGGACGAGGACCGCGAGGAGGTGATGGATTCCGACGAGGCCGAATCGCTCGCGCGGGATGCCCTCGTCGTGGAGGAGCAGCAGAGTATCAAGGACCTGCTCAAGCAGATCGCGAGGGTGGGGGCCAACACCAAGGCCCGCGTGCTCGTCGAGGAACTCGGCAAAGCATGGGACGACGGCTACGACTCGGCCATCGTCTTTACCCAGTACACCGACACGATGGACTGGCTCAAGAACCATCTGGCCGCCGAGATGCCCGGAAAGAAGATCGGGTGCTACTCCGGCCGAGGCGGGGAAATCCGGGACACAGCCGGCCAGTGGAACCCCGTGAGCAAGGAGCAGATCAAGCGGAGGCTGCGGTCTGGTGAGATTCAGATTCTGCTCTGCACCGATGCCGCCGCCGAGGGCCTCAACTTTCAGGTCTGCGGCGTGCTGGTGAACTACGACCTCCCGTGGAACCCGATGAAGGTCGAGCAGCGGATCGGCCGTATCGACCGCATCGGCCAGAAGCACCCTGAGATTCGGATCATCAACCTCGCCTACAAGGACACGGTCGAGGCCGATGTCTACTTCGCAGTCGGCAAGCGCATCCAACTATTTCAGGGTCTCGTCGGCAAACTCCAGCCGATCCTCTCGACCCTGCCCAAGCGGATTGAGGCGGCTGTGCTCGCCGGCAAGGGCTCGAAGGACGCCGAGCGGCAGCGGCTGGTGGCCGACGTGGACAAACTCGCGAGCGAGACCCCGGCCGGCGGTCTCGATATCGACGAGGTGGCGAAAGACGCCCTGACGATGCCGGCTCTGCCCGCGCCGGCCCTGACGCTCGACGACATCGACCGGGTGATGAACCACCCCGTGCTGCGGCCGCCGCAGGTCGAGTGGGTGCCGATGGACGAGGGCAGTTACTCGCTCCAGATGCCCGGAATGCCCAAAGCCGTCCGGGTCACACTCCGGGCGGAGACATTCGACGACCAGTTCGAGAGCCACGAGTTCCTAGGGCCCGGCAACGCGCTTTTCGAGCGACTGGTCCGGGAGACGGCCGAAGGGGGGCATTCCGCTTCAGCGCCCTCCCTACGGGAACTACTGTCCTCGTGAACCATATCAGGCGTGCTAGGGAAGGAGCGTGCCCCCGTGAGCCAGCAGCATTCGGCAGCGCCGACACCCGAAGACATCAGGGGGCAGTTTGAGCAGCGGTCCGGATTCGCCTTGGAAATGCGGACGTTGCAGGCCCTCAAGGCAGCCGGCTTTGATTGTCAGCATGGCCTTCTATACACCGATCCCGTCACCGATTGTGACAGGCAGTTCGACTTGAGGGCGGTTGCCCGCAGAAGGCGATGCTGCATCAGGCTTGCGGTCGAGTGCAAAGGGGTGCGTGAGAGTAACCCCCTTGTGTTCGGTCGACTTCCAAGGACTCCGGAGGAGTCGCTGCATCAAATACTGGTTTCTTCAGCCACAGATTTAGAACCCAGCCAGTCCATAAAGGCCCCTGTCTTCGAGAAACATGCCGCGGCCGAGACGCTGCACGGCAGTGAAAGCCTCTACTTACCAGATCGGCCAGTAGCCAAGGCCTACCTTCACTATTCACAAAACCACAAGAACGAACCAGACGAAATCTACAAGCGTTGGATGCAGGCGGTCGCTTCGTCATCTGACCTACTGCTTTCCGCCCACGATGAATACACCCGTATGGAAGTAGCCGAGTGCGCGACTTTCATACTGCCGATGGTCGTGGTACCGGAAGGATCGTTGTGGGTAATTGACTACGCCTCCAGTGGCGAGATCATGGGCGACCCTCAGCAGGCAACTCAGGTTGAATTCGCGATCTCCAAAACGGTCTCCGGGCCAAAGATGTATGGCGAGGACTATCTGATCTCGCACTTGGAGTTTGTCACCGAACAAGGACTGGTTTCTCGCATCCAGTTCCTGCTTCGCCCCGATGGCTTGCGTTCGGTCTTCCCGAAGCGGTATTTGGCAAATGACGCGGCCACCTGAATCGCCACCGCCTATCGAGCCTCTTCAATCTGATGAAGCGTGGCGGCCCGTCGAGTTGGCAGGCGGCCGTTATGAGATCAGTGATGCAGGGCGAGTGCGAGGGCCCTCAGGCAAGGTCCTCAAGCCAACTCTTTTGCAGATCGGGTACTACTCTGTTGCGTTGTCGCTTCGGAATCACACGGTTGTGCGGCACTATGTCCATCGGCTGGTAGCGGAGGCTTTTATTGGCCCCCTGACTGACTCCGTTGTGGTCAATCACCGAAACGGCGACAAATTGGACAATCGCCTCAGCAATCTGGAGATCATTGATCGTGCAGGCAATGGGCGTCATTGGGCCGCATCGGGTCGATCCGAGAAGGCAGGCCGAAAACGTACTGGGTACTGCGGGCGCGGACACGCATACCCCGAAGGATCACGTTTTTGCGCTGAATGCCAGCGGCTCCGCAAAGCGGGCCATGTGTTTCAGCCACCGGATGACACTGAGTGGCGACAGTCGTCGGTTCCGGGATATTTGATCTCAGCAGACGGGCGAGTGTGGTCGGACAAAACGTCACGAGTCCTGAAACACGGCGTCAATGTCCCCGGTTACTGCTATGTGAATATCCGAGAGGGGCGGCGGACTCGCCCAGTCGCTATCCACCGGCTTGTCGCGGAGTCGTTTCTCGGTGGTGTCACAGAAGAAAGCGTGATCGACCATTTGAACGGCGACAAGCACGACAACCGCGTGGTGAATCTCCGAGTCACTACACGCGCGGAGAACATACGGGCCTTCCGTGACACAAGGCGAGCCAGCGGCAGGCATGGAGTGAAGTACGATCAAGTTACGATTGGTCAACTCAAGTGGTTGCTATCGCAGGGCAGCCACACTCAGGCCGAACTAGCCGCTCGCTTTGGAATGTCTCGTGGCCACGTCAATGCCATAGCGCTCGGGAGAAAGTGGGGACACGTTCCTCCTTGTTGGCCAGAATCTTCGTAGCGGCTTTACGGTTATCTCGGGGAGTAGCCCGCCGGCGCTACATGACTCTAAATTCGCCCCAAAAACCGGGCATATTCAGTGACCGGAAAAATAGCCATCAGCCGCCCGCGATCGCTCTCTCGTAGCCGCTGATCTCTCTGACGGCTGATTTCTCTCCATCGCCTGCGCTCCCCGTCTGCGCCCATATGGAGCCCCCGCATGCAAATCCACATCCAGCTCATCCCAATTCCAAGCACCGACCAACCTCCTCCCAGCCCCGATCCACCCGAGCACGTCTACCACTACACGACGGGCACCAAGCTCAAGCAGATCATCAACTCGGGGTGCATCAGGCCGACAGCCGCCAAAATCGAGCCGCACGAAAAGCCGGTCGCTTGGTTCTCGACCAGCACCGAATGGGAACCAACGGCCACCAAAGTCCCAATCCCGGGCATGGCCGGCCAGATCGTGACGGCACAGGCTCAATCAGGCCTCGTCAGGATCACGGTGCCGGGAACGTGTGCCCCGTACGTCTTTCCACAACTGCCGCTCATCGCCGGCACGAAGCCCAGCGTCTGCATCGGGCTTCTTCTGGCCGGCCTCGAACTCGGCAGCGATCCGGACACGTGGAGATTTACACCCACGCCCGTCCCGACTGCCTTGATCCGCGAAGTCGAGTTCTACGACTTCGCCCATGACCGTTGGCTGGCCATAGACCTCGCGGAACTGGCCTGCCGCAACTGACCCACATCTTCCTGTCCCGCAAGGAGTCCCCAATGGCCCTCACAACTGGGCTCATCGTCTGCGCGCTGCTGGCTGCCGAGCTGGCAGGCGCACTGTATCTGGCCAATTACGTGCGCACCTGTCGAAAGCGGCGCTAGGCCAGTGTTCCCAATTCCCACTTTCCCACCCTGCCTTCAAGGAGGCTCTCGTGAGCACCCTGTTCGTACTTCCGAGTTTCCTGCTGTCCGCCACGGTCTGGACGATCAAGGCCCTGTTTTTCAGCGGCTGGTTCTTGGCCCGCTGGATCTCGTACCTGACATGGCCGCTGTGGGCCACGATCGTCGGCCTCGGGGCCCTGTGTGGCCTCATGTGAACGGCCTGCCCTCATCTCACCTTCACCCCAAGAAAGGAGGCTCCGGAACGTGAGCCACATCGTCGAGATAAAAACAGAAATACGGGACGAGGCAGCCGTGAAAGCCGCCTGCACTCGTCTGCAACTCGCTACGCCCGAACACAAGACCGTCAGGCTGTTCAGCGCGACAGCGACGGGGCTGTGCGTCCAGCTTCCGGGCTGGCACTACCCGGTCGTGTGCAACCTCCAGACCGGCCAAGTGAGCTATGACAACTACAACGGCCACTGGGGCGAGCAGAAGCACCTGAACTCGTTTTTGCAGGGCTACGCCGTCGAAAAGGCCAAGCTCGAAGCCCGCCGGAAGGGCCACTCGGTCAGCGAGACCCAGCTTCAGGACGGCTCGATTCGCGTCACCGTGAAAGTCGGAGGTGCGGCATGAGCGAGAAGAGGATCGAAATTACCGTCAGCCCGGAAGGCGCAACCAGCATCAAGACCTGTGGGTTTACCGGTGGATCCTGCAGGGACGCCACCCGCGACCTCGAACGGGCCCTCGGGGTATCCGGCCGCGAGAGCCTGCTGCCCGAGTTCTACGGCCAGACCAGTACCGGCGAGCAGCTCCGGCAGGGCAACTGACCATACGGCGGCCACAGGTCTCCCGGCGGCGAAAAATCTGCGCCGCCGTGGAGACCGGCCGTACCGACACCTCACCCCAACAGGATTTTGTTATTTATGGCCAAATCCCAGACCCCAGAAGACCCCGCCGATGAACCGGAAAACATCCGGCTGCTGCTCGCCCACTTCCACCAGACCGAGCAGGCAAGGCTAGACCGGGCCAAATCCAAGCTCCGGGCTGAAATCCTGCCAGCCCTCGCGCAGCACCGGGTCGCCAACATCGAGGCGGCTTACAGCGGCTGCGGCGACAGCGGGGCAATCGATGGCACACAGTTTCGCGATCCAGCCGGCCAGCGTATCGACCGGGCCACGATTCCTAGCGCCATCCTCGAACAGCTGGAGAACGCGATCTACGAATTCCTGCCGTCCGGGTTCGAGATCAACGACGGCGGCCAAGGCACGCTCACGCTTGATGTGCGGACGGCCAAGGTCACGATCCAGCATCAGGAGAACTACACCGAGAGTCGCGACAGCACCCGGGAGTTCGACCTGTAATGGCGCACCCGTACCACCACGCTGTCTCGTCGGCCAAGAAGTACGGCGGCGAACCAGCAGACTACTTGCCGATTCACCAGTTTCTCGACGCCAGCAAACAGCACATGGCTGACTTCCGGCATCGGGCCCTACGGCACCACTCCGAGGGCATCTTCCTGCTGGAGACGTTTTTCGGCGCAACCATCATGAACTCGGCTGATCGCGTAGTCCCAGTCCGGTTCATCGGCGAGCAGCACGTTCTCGAAGACTTGGGCAGGGTCCCGACGCTCCAAGACTGGCTCGGCAAGATTCAGCCCGAAAGCTGGATGCTCGGCCGCGGCAACGAACTCGCTCAGTAGCCATGCCCCCACCTTCTTTCACGGAGATGCTATGCGCAGATCGAACGCAACGACGACATCGACACCGCCACCCACTTCCACCTGTCCAACTCTTGCCACCCGAATCACAGAACTCATCTCGGCCTGCTTCACCGGCCTCTACATCGAAACCCGTGAACCCGAGGAAGCCGTCCGGGACATCACCCAGCTCGCCAGAAGGGAGTCATGGCGGCTGGGCATCTGGGACTGCGACTCGGGTCTCGCGTTCCCCTGCGAAAACGCCCCGCCCGCAAGCCCGACTGATACGAACGACCCTCTGGCTGTGCTGCGCTCGGCCAGCCAACTCTCGACTGGCTCCGGCACTACCCTCCTCGTGCTGCAGAACTTCCACAGGTTTCTCGGCGCCACGGAGATTCTTCAGGCCGTCCAGAAGCAGGTTTCAGCGGGCAAGCACACGCGCACTTTTCTCGTGATTCTGGCCCCGGTCGTGAACCTGCCGCCCGAGATCGAGAAGCAGTTCATCGTCGTCGAGCATGAACTGCCGGGGCGTGAGCAACTTCAGGAGATCGCAACTGGCATAGCCCAAGGTGACGAACTACCCGCTGGCGACGATCTGGCCCGGGTGCTCGATAGCGCTGCGGGCCTGACCAGATACGAAGCCGAAGGGGCGTTTTCCCTCTCGATCGTCAGGCACGGCAGGCTCGATCCGGCGTGCATCTGGGACGTGAAGGGCCAGCAGCTGAAGAAGAGTGGGCTAGTGTCGATCCACCGCGGCACCGAATCCTTCCAGCAGCTCGGCGGCCTCGAAAACCTCAAGGCGTTCTGTCTCCGGGCCATGCGACGCCAAGGTGAGGGCCAGCCCAACAATCGGCCCCGCGGCGTCCTGCTTCTCTCACCTCCCGGCTGCGGCAAGAGCCAGTTCGCGAAGGCGCTTGGCAATGAGACCGGCAGGCCGACTGTGGTGCTCGATGTCGCCGCCCTGCTCGGCTCGCTCGTTGGCCAGAGTGAGTCCAACGTCCGCGCGGCCCTCAAGTTGGCCGACGCGATGGCTCCGTGCGTCCTGTTCTGCGACGAGATTGAGAAGGCTCTGGCCGGTGCTACGTCATCGGGCCAGACAGATTCCGGTGTGACGGCCCGCGTGTTCGGCTCACTGCTCACGTGGCTGAACGACCACGACTCGGACGTCTTCTTCGTCGGCACCTGCAACGACGCCAGCAAACTGCCGCCGGAGTTCGCCCGTGCTGAACGCTTCGACGGCGTGTTCTTCGTCGATCTCCCCGGGCGTGAGCAGAAAGACGGCATCTGGTCGATCTACGCGCGGCACTACGGGCTGGACGCGAAGCAGGCCCGGCCGGATGACACCAACTGGACCGGCGCCGAGATCAAGTCGTGCTGCAGGCTGGCTTCGCTCTTGGACGTGCCGCTCGTTCAGGCAGCGCAGAATGTCGTGCCCGTGGCTGTGACCGCGGGCGACAAGATCGAGGGGTTACGCCAGTGGGCCTCGGGAAGGTGCCTGTCGGCGGACCGGGCGGGGGTGTATTCGCGGCCGGAAGGCGTGATTGGCGGTCGGGTGCGGAGGGTCGTGCGGGAGCCGGGGGTGAATTGAGCGTTGCGGGTTCGGTGATGAAGGCAATCAGCCGGACATCGTCGCCGTATTGTGGGCACGGCAGTGGAAACTCCTCACCGCCCCGTGAACGCTTACACTGCAACCCATAACCGATGACGTATTCGGCAGCCGAGGCATTGCTTACGGCTAGCTTCGGGGAGGCTTGCAATCTGAAGCTCCCTACGTCGAACGTTTTGTGGGCGACAGCGACGCGATCGTCAGATCGGGGCGATTAGCGGTGAGATGCTCGCCAAATCACTCGGCCACCTCACCAATCGCACCAAGTCTGGCGGAACAGTTCACAGGTCGTGAAGTCCCCACCGACTTGCTCATTGAAATCGGCGGATTTATCCCCGCCAGAACTGTGCACGGCTATGGTGCCTGTGTCAAACATGCCGCCATGACTAGTGTTGATCACCGCCCGTACAAGCCCATGTGCAAAGGTTGGTGGTATGCAGTTGCCGCTAATACCGCAACCATGGATTGTCACGCGCGTACGCCATTGACCGGGCTGTTCGGAAATTGGCTGCCGGTAGACATGTACCCAAGAAACATACATGTCTGCTTCCCAGTTCCGATATTTGAATGACGCTACTTTTTCCCAGTCGTCCATGACAAAACCGCTCTCGCAAACGTCGTCGCTGGATAGCTCCGCGATAGATACGACGGGCGAAACACGATCTTGGCCGCTCATTATTCATCTCCTTTACCGAGTGGGGCAGCAACAACATACGTACGCCTTTGAATCGCGGCAAACGTTTTACCGCCATCCGGGCAACGCCTTGTTTTCTTCTAAGCTACAGCATCTCGGAGGGCACCGTCAATTGCCACGCATCCCGGGCTTTGATAGAGCGCGATGGAACGTCTACCTAGGGGTATTCTTGCCCACTGGCCTTCCGCAGAGAAGCAAGCACACCACCATCTCGATGCGCTTTCAGAGCCGACGAATGTATGCGCCCCTTAATGCCCCATTCCTCACTCGCTAGATCGCGTACACCTGCCACCCACCCGGTATGAAAATGACCGTGCATACCGATGAGTCCGAGCAAATGCTGCGGAGTCGCAGCCTCGACAAACAACCCCTTTGCCATCGCGACTTTTTCGAGAGACCGCCCGTTCATCAGGTCGTCTCTCAGTTTGGTTGCTGCCTTTTTGGTTGCCCCATGGCGTTCAGGCAGTAGATCAAGGGCGATAGCCGTCACAACATAGATGTCCGAGAAGAAGTACTTTACGTTGAGTTTGTCTTGGTTGGGTTCATATTCGGCCAACACCACGCCGCCCTCCATGCCCCACTGAGGGCTATTGCAATCAAAGCTGAACCCAAGTGATTCGAAATTGATCGGGTAAGGCCTCAGTAGGCCGCGGTGAATTTCCCAACTCGTTGTTGCTGAGACATTACACACACTCTTCACCTGAACTTTGCGCAGAAAGTCATGGTCGTCCAGAATGACGTCGAACCCGTCGTGGTCAACATCGCTGTAGTGTGTAAGCAGAAAGTATCCGCGGGCAATTGCAGCTAGCTTCAGGTCATAGAAAAGCCGGTGGTTAATTAGATCCTCGACAGCGTGGGTGTTCATGGCTTTCAGAGAGTCGCTTAGCGACATGGCCTCCTCCATCATGTGACAAGAGTGATTAAGACACGACGGAATCTAGCACAAGTCGGAGAAGCCACCGTCCGATCCATGTGCCGGATGCTCCTCGCACAGACTCCGTTCCATGCGGGCTCGCATGCAGACTGTGCTGGTATCTGGTTCCCGTCTTACACGGCTCCATGGTCGCCTCGGTGGCTGATCGCCCGCGGACGGCCTCCACAACCGTCGCCAGCCAGTGACTTTTTTAGCCCGTGCCGCCACCAGTCTGTCATCAGTCTTCGCGGCCGGGCCTTCCATCTAACCTTCAAGGAGATCGCACGTACCGATGTCCACCGCAACCACCACCGAACCCACAACCAGCCCGAACCAACCCCCTCGATCCACAACCCAACCAACCAACAACATCCCGACCCACCAGACAGCCCCGAACGCCGCCAACAGGCTCCGCACCACGATGGCCGCCGTGAAACTCTCGTTCACATGGCTCGGCGTCAGAAAGACCCTCGCCCCGGAGCAGCGAACGACGGCAGCCCGAGCGTTCCATGCCGACCGGGAACTGCTCACGGCCAGCAAAATGATTCTGGACACCAAGAACCCCGCCTACCGTGCCGTGGCTGCTGTCCGCTCAGAAGCCTCGACCTACTGGCGAACGGTCACGCTGCCGTTCCCCGAGGCTGGCGTTCGCCTTCTTCCGCAGAACTCGCTCGGCATGTTCGCGAGCACGATGGGAACCTACCGCGACCGCCTCCAAGAAGCCGCCCGGGAACTCGCTGCGCAGTACGACACGATCAAAACCGAAGCCCAGCGGCGACTCGGCACGCTCTACAACGCCAGCGACTACCCCACCACGCTCGATGGCCTGTTCGATCTGGAGGTCTCGTACCCGACCATCGAGCCGCCGAACTACCTCATGGCCCTGCACCCGGACGTTTATCAGGCGGAGCAGGCCCGGGTCCGTGAGCGGTTCGAGAGTGCCGTCGAGTTGGCCGAGCAGGCTTTCGCCGTGGAACTCCAGCGGCTGACGGGCCATCTCGCGGAACGCCTGACGGGCCTGCACGACGGCCAGCCCAAAGTGTTCAGGGATTCAGCCGTCGAGAACCTTCGGGAGTTCTTCGAGCGGTTCCGGCGGCTCAATATCAGGAGCAGCCCGGAACTGGATGCCCTCGTGGAGCAAGCCCAGCAGACGATCAACGGCATCGAGCCGCAGACGCTGAGAGACTCCAACAGGCTCCGGCAGATGGTCGCCCGGGACTTCGAGCAGATTCAGGCTAGCGTCGGAGAACTGCTCGTCGACAGGCCGCGGCGGAACATTCTCAGGCGTGGGCAGACTGGAGCGGGAGTATGACCAGCGAGATAGAGTTGGTCGTCGGCGTGGATGGAGTAGCCCGGTGCATCTACGACGAGGCACTGGACCTGCGGGAACTCGGGAAACTCCAGATCACCCGGGCGAGCCACGTCGAGCCAGATGCCGAGGGCAACTGGTGGGCGGATATGGGGCCTGTTGATGGCCCAGTACTAGGACCGTTCAGGAACCGGTCGGAGGCGTTGGGGGCGGAGAGGGGGTGGCTGTTGCGGCCTACAATATGGCTGTAACCGCCTCATCTGAGCCAACGGCAAGCCGTGTCGACAGACACTTCGTTGAGGCACGCGACTCACGCACCGCGCACGGCTACTTCTTTGGCGGCGCGGACGTGATGTACTGACGGGCGATCGCTGATAGGCGTGAGTATCGCCCGACGAGCTCGCGGTAACGCTTCGCCGGATCGCGACTCAGATACACCTTCTGCACTACCTGATGATGGTCATCTTCCTCGATCGCGTACAGAGCAACTTCCCGACTCTCGTCCCCCTGCGAATACTGATTGATCGCATCACTAACTGTATTATCTGCTGCCGCAAACGCTGCACCGACCATTCCACGCAGTTCCTGATGCGAGTCTGCAAGAAGGGCGACGTATTCTCGAATCATCGGACGAACATCAACTTGCCCGTCAATGTCTCGAAGCTCATCAGCAACTCTAGTCTTGAACTTTGGATCTTCGACCAGCCGATCTCGGTCGATGTTGAATGCTAATGTGTGCTCCGAACCCGCGCTTGGATCACTTGGATCAACAACCCTGCCGCCTCGATTCAGCCCAGACAAGGGAATGCCGCGATGCTGCACGTGGTTCCGGAGTTCTTCGAGAAGTCGGTAGGCGAACGAGGCGTCGTATCGTTCTGACCAACAACGCTTCATGGCACTTCTGATCGTGTCGTCATCCGGGACAGCGGCAGTTATGCGTTGGGGTGTGTGGTCTAGGTACAGGCGACAAGTAGTGAGCAGATTGATGATTCGGCGATTGAAGAGATGAATGTCCGAGATCATTTCAGACCAAGGACGTGATGGTGAGTTGGCATTCCGTAGGGTGTTCGCCAGCGCCTCGGCCTCAAGGTCGCGATAGTTGTCGATCAAGTAAACGAAGGTTTCCTCAATCCGCAACAACTCAACGACGCTCTGGCGTGCCGCGACAACGCGACAGAAGTGCTCGTGAGTCAATTCAAGAAACGATGGCGTCCCGTGGAACAACTGAGTCAAGCCGTATCGCATAGTGTGTGACATTCCCCTCCAGTGCGGCTCGCCTTTTGGACCACAGGACTGAACGCCGTGGATCAGCATCGCACGGCATACTTAGAGTAGCATCCATTTCCCTACTTCCAACGGGGTCGTCGCAAGGAACCCTTCGATCAGCCGGAAAGGTTCCCCGTAAAAACCATTCAATAGGCGGTCGGCACGCTCGGCGGTCATAGGGAGCGTTTCGGAGGCAATGACCGCCCACGTGCTATACCAGCCTGTCGCAGAGCCCACGTAATACTCCGGCAACGACTCATCAGTGAACTGGCCACTCGTTAGATCGACGATGGTGCCTCTCAGCGAGACCCACACGTGACGACGTTCAGATGCCTCTCCGCGTTTTGCGAACACCACGGTCGCTTCTTCGTTGTGGCACTTGAGAATGTGGATCGCAAAGAGGTAGCTCGCGTGGTGGCAGCACTCCTTGGGGAAGTTAGCAAGGTTGCCGTGGGTAGCTGTAAACTGCACGGCTCGTAATGCGTGTGAGTAGCGGGCTGCAATTGTCCCGAGTCGCGCCGGGGTCATCTTCTAATTGACCTCAGTACCGATGAAAGCGTTGCACCTCTCTCGCTCGCTTAATCGACCGCGACGGAGATGCAGACCACAAGGTTGATAGTCTCTCCGCTGCCTGCGACTTGAGCAACTTCGCAACCGGTGTTGGTGCCTTGTGTCGGCGACAGGCAGCCCAGCCCCATCACCGCGGGAGGTGACTAACCGCAGCTGCTGGCTGGCATGGCCCTTCCTTCTTCCGGCTCGCTGCGTTGGCGGCCGGTCTTTCTGTGTGTCTGTGTTTCCCTGTCCCGTTTCCCCTTTTCCATGGAGATCGTCTGTATGTCCGACCTCGAACTGATCGACGCCGTGGCTCATGTCACCGGCGAGGATTCCCACGAGATTCGGCGCCGCGGCTTCACGCTGACCGGCCCCGAAGACTCTGGCTCTGATCTGGACCCGGAGTGCCTGCTGGACGTGCTGCTGGTCGATCTCCCGGAAACGGGGA
>Ga0315906_10001622_pt1 | contig 33097 bp, 44 predicted proteins | sample LakEriMetagenome_4_FD_203526 | JGI IMG/M metagenome (GOLD analysis project Ga0315906, IMG submission 203526) | Freshwater fungal communities from buoy surface, Lake Erie, Ohio, United States - Buoy 2 MA122 | ecosystem: Environmental > Aquatic > Freshwater > Lake > Lake biofilm | place: USA... | reverse complement strand
ACTTAGTGCTTATCACTTAAAAATGTATGACAAAGCAGTTGAATTAAATGAACAAGCATTACTATTAAATAAAGAAGATGAACGACTCGTTAAGAACCACCAGTTCTACATGATGAAGTTCTATCCACAACTACAACAAAAGAAGGAAAGTTAAAAATGACCGAGATTTACTATGATAAACTTGAAGAAGTAGATAAGACGCTAGACGAATTAGTTGATTTAAAGGACGCAATGTATAAGCGTCTAGTAGCAGAGCGCAACTCTGCCGTTGCAGAAGTAATGGCTGAGTTCAAGCAGAAGGTTAGATACCTTCAGGCTCGTTTTGACCAGAGTGCAGAGCGAGTACTAAAACAACTGGGAGACACAATCCCAGATGAAGTCAAGGAGAAATTAAATGACAACAAATAAAGAATTAACCACAGCACACAAGGACCAAGCACTCAAGGGTGTTGCCCTCGGTGCACTTACATGGGTTGCCGTGAAACTCGGCGTATCAATTGAAGTTGTTGCAGTTGCATTGCCAGTTGCTACAACAGCACTATCATGGGTATCAACCAAGATTGGTGACGAAGGAACCGCTCTGTTGCTTAAGTTTGCGACAGACTTTACAAAGAAAGGCTCTAAATGAGCGACAATACACAGCGTGCAATTATCGCACAGACGAGTGCAAAGATTGCATCCGAGTTGATGGTGCACCTAAATCCAAAAGGCAAAGATGATTTGCTGGATAAGTTCCATGATATCTTCAGGTCAGTATTTCATGAGATTAATACTGTTGTTCACACTGATGAAAAGCCAGAAGGTAGGCGTATTCCTGTTTTAAAGCAGGAAGATATGCAGATGAAACTCTCAGAGTACACAGCAATGGCGGGTTCTGCTACCACTAGCGACACCATCACATCAGAAGACATCGGTCTTAGCCCAGCGAATCCAATTCCAGTCAAGAAGATGAAGCGTAATTGGTCAGATGATGGTGAAGAGGGCACCCTTAAAATTAAAGGAAGCAATGAACCAGCACCAGCGTGGTTGATTCGTGCCGCTGCAAAGGATGGGGTCACTGAAGTGTTTGACAACCGTCCTAACAAAATAGATAACCCCAAGCGTCCTGATTATGTATCAACTGGTGTAGACAAGAAGGCTTATTGGGCACCCAAAGAACGGTAACCCTGTTCCTAAGGAATTCTAATGAAACGCATCGTTAAAGTCATACTGGGCACCACTGTGAACATGGCATTTACAATTGCTGGCATGGTGATTGTCCAGTTGACTTTATCGGGCGACACTCAGCGCATTGCTGGGTATGCCAATGGTGCGGCATTGCTCGCAACCTATGGCTTGGCAATATATAGGGAGTTTAAACATGGGAGTGAAGAGACATAAGTTTGTTATTGAAGGCAAACCAAAAGTAAAAGGTAGACCAAGGTTTACAAAAAACGGTAGGGCTTACACCGACTCTAAAACAAGAGAAGCCGAACAAAACATTAAAGATGCATATCTGGATAGTGAAGGTCCTGTGTTTACCTCTCCAGTGAGTATTAATATTACTCTCTTTAATGACCGCACAGAAGTCGTCATAACAGAAATGGACTGTGCGTTCTCCACCCTACGAGGTGATGTTGATAACTATGTTAAGTCAATCCTTGATGGATTGCATGATGTCGCATTTGGCAATGACAAGATTGTTCAAGAGTTGCATGCCGTTAAGATGCCAAAGATTGGTGGTCCCAAATGATAGAGGGATACCAACCAGACTGGGACATTGAACATAAGCCCAATAGAAAAGTTAATTGGAAAAATGATTTAGCAATTGGCAAGAAGGGTGAGCAGATATTTGCTGATTTTCTTGAATCATTTGATAAAGGATTATTTGAAGTGAAGTTTGACCAGTATCGCAACGGCAGGATGGTCATTGAAACAGAACAGAATCCACGCAAAAAAGGATGGAAACCATCTGGCGTATCAATAACAAAAGCAGAATGGTTTATTTATATTCATACTGAAGGTTCTTTTAATGCAATAAATGTTAAAAGGTTAAAGAATTACTTAGCAAAAAATGATAAACTAGTATTAAAGAATTTCGCTACTGGAACTGAGAATCCGACAAGAGGATACTTACTATTAGTAGAAGATGTTCATGAGTTAATGAACTCAAAAGATTATGATTAGGAGAAAATAATGACAAGAAAATACCCATATTATCCAAGTTTTGATGGAAAAAAGGCAGGAGCAGGCACAGAGTGGTTTGTTAATGCGTGTTCTCGTAGATGGAAAACCAGCAACATGGGAATTTATTCAGCCCGATTAATGCGTAACTCGCACACAGCAGGCAAGAAGATTGGTGACCCAGGAATGGAAAAGTGGTTATCAGTCCATGCTACTGGTGCTGCTGCCGACATCGGTTATACAGACCGCAAGATAGGTGTGGAGATGTGGAACTGGTTCCTTAAGTATGCAAAGGAACTAGGCATTGTAGAGATTCATGACTACGCATATGATGCTGACGCAAGTGATAAGAAGCCAGGATATGGTCGTGGTTTCAGATGCTCAAGAGGCGAAGGCGAAAAAGGCGTAAAGATTTATAACGCCAAAGAAAATGCTGGCTCATTCGGTGGTAAGTGGATACACATTGAACTAGAGCCTGAGTTCGCTAAGGATGCAACCAAAATGGAAGCAGCATGGCGAGCATTACCAAAACCTGGGGAGGTTAAATAATGAATGATAATTATCACTACGCACAGATGATACTGACAATGATTGTAACAGTCTGTCTTGTTTATCTGGCACTGAACAACTTCGCATTGTTTTTAGCAATGGCGACATTCCAGTTGGTGCTTTTGGGCATCGTTATCTGGAGGAGTAATCGTGAAATTCCAAATGGAAATAAACAATAACAAAGAGATTCCATTTGAACCCTCTCAAATGCGATTTTTACCGCAGACTCAGGATATCCCTGTCTACTTCTTTGATGACCAAGATGAAGGTCTCAGCGAACTAAGAGAGATAGTTAAAGACTGCGTAGAGTATCTATGTCCCCAAGATAGATTTATCATTGAAGCCATTTACTACGAGCAAGTTACTTATGAGGTCCTCGGTGAAAGGCTCGGTGTGTCTAATGTCCACGCATGGCGCTTAGCCAAAACTGCAATAAAAAACCTTCAATGCCAGTTGCTTACTAATGAATATGTAACTGATTATTTAGACTTAGGCGGGGGCGATGAAGAACAATGACGACTGGATAAAAGTATTTAACATAGAAGATTTTAGAGAACTTTCTGAACGCATGGAAAGAATACTCTATAATACTGAGAACGGTTTTACTGCGACAATGTTTTGGACTATTGACCAAGCCATTACCATGGTCCAGTCTTACCACAATTCCCGTGGCGACTTCCCAGATGAAGAATCATGGAACTTTGTGGAGGACTTTGTAGAAGCGTTCATTGCTTTTTTGGAAGACTACCTAGACGAAGAAGGAATTGACTACCGTGATGGATTATGAATCAAAAGAATTCAAATGGTGGTTACATTTTTTAGGTGGTCGTGCACTGATAATGGTGTGGTATTTAACGAATTTGGATAAAAAAAATGCTAAGCAAAGACCCCAGTGAATGGGAAAGAAAAATAAGAAGGGGCGGCCAGAAGAAGGATGACTTCGTAAAACTCGCAAGAGAGTTGCCCATTAAACCATTAATGGATTTATTCTTTGAAGATACGCCAGTGCAAGAGATTGCAGACAGACTCGGTATTACTCCTGCAACAGTCCGCAAATGGCAGAAAGACCCTGACAAAACTATCAACTATAATATTGCAGACCGCATTGCCATCAAGGGCTTGGGTATGCATCCCGCTAATGTATGGGGTGAATTGTGGTGGGTGCCAGAGGGCGAAGACCACACATGGGCGTGGAAGTACATTGATGACCCAGACTACTGGGCTTAACAGCGAGTCTTAAATCTTTTTACTATTGTTAATTTAGATTTGCACACATACTTACTTATGTATTTATGATGCTTTACACAGCCCCATCCAAACACTCCTACTGGTGGTCTAAATGTTCCATTTTCGTGGTGACCTTTGAATGCTATGCGGTCTGCTATTTCCACCTGTTGTCGTGCCGTCTTGCCTGTTGCACTGCGTGAGGTACTAAACCATCGCCATGTTCCACGATAGATTCCTAATCCCCCTGTGTATGACTTGGTTGAGTGATTCCAATTGCCTCCAGTTTCACATTGAGCAAGCGCATCGTAGAAAGCATCTGGCAGTACGCCTTGATACTTAACCCTTGGACCTACGGGGTCCGCTTTTACTCCCTGGGCTGGGAGGATGAAAAATGTCAATATGAAAAAAGACAATAGAAATCTACGCAATAATCTCTCCTATCGCTAGGTTGGCAAGGGGACGGAAGTCCTAGGGCTTCTCGGAGGAAGCCTCATCCCCTTCTAAATGGTCTGGGATACCGTTGTTATTCTTATCCTCAGACTTCTTACCCTTCATGCCGTTAGCAGCAACAATGCCACCAAGCGAGCCTGTCAGGAAGACTGTGATTGTTTTAAGCAGGTCAATGAATTCTTTATCATTAGGTGCTTGTGCGCCAATTGGCTGTGTTACAAACACGAGTGCATACACCATCGCTAATACAGATACTGCAAAGATGAATGCAAGCGTAACGCCTACTCCAAAGATGAGACGAGCATGTAACTCTTCTCCTGTATAACGCTTTTCTTTATTTCTCATGGTGTTGTATCTCCTACTAAATCTTTAGTGCATGTGCCAGATGCTTCACATATTGGTGGATTACATTCTGCGGCTTCCCAGTTTGCTGGGTCTTGACATGGGTAGCGATAACCACCCTGCCAACCACAGCCAGTAAGAATAAGTGCAAGGCTAGATATTAATATTATTCTTTTCATTATCTACCTTGACTTCTTAAGTACTCTTCGTAAGCCTTAAGTCTATTGAGTTGCTCATACCTTGCAGCATTCTCTTGGTCTGGAGTTAGTGTTGTTAGAGGACTACCAAACAAAGATGCAAGTGCCCTGTTTTGTGCAGCAGATGGACCAGCCTCAGATGGCTTTTTAATTCCAAAAACATCTTGAAGGAATTGTGGTCCAGGAAGGTCTGTTCCTCCAACGACTGGAGTAGCATAACGACCAGCAAGACCAGCAGGAGGAAGTGCTTGTTCAACAAGGTTAGAAATAATGTCTGCACCTTCAAGGTTGCGACCACTGTACAATTCTCTTCCACCAATTGTGGAAATTAAGTTTGCAAATGGCATTGCGCCAAGAAGGTCTCGTGGACTAATTGCACCTTGCTGAAGTGGACTTGGAGAACCAGCACCAGGAAAACCAAAGTCTGGCTTTACATAAATGTTTTCACCAAATGGAGCCTTAAATGCACCAGCCTCTTTCAAATATGATGGAAGTAAAGCACTATCTCCTTTTTCATCTTCAAAGTTTTTGCGGAAGTTATTGTATTTATTGTAAATACCAGGATTTGTCCACATATTTGCATACTGCAATGGCAAGTTGCGTGACATCCACATCCAGAACGGAATAAACAATTTTGCTGATTGGTCAGCCATTGATAGGTCTTCATAGTCAAGTAAAAAGCGTGAAGTTCTATCTGCAGAATCAAGTGCACTGTAGCCTTGACGGATACCATCGTATGTCATGAGGAAGCGTGAGTAGCGTTCAATAAAAGCACCTGCACGGCGTGATGTTCGTGGTACTGCACCAGCAATTTCACCTGCAGTTTGACCGCTAAGAGGTACAGTTCTGCCACCAACTACTGGTAATACCTCTGGAAATCTAGCAATTGGAGTTCTTCTTTTTGCAACGGGCAGTCTAGTTTCGGTACCCTTAGTAACACCACTTGTTTCACGACCAGTAAAACCAATAGTTTCTGGAACAGTCTTTCCAAAAACTTCTTCAATGTCTCCAAATCCACCAGCACCAGACGCAATAATTGCTTCTCTGAATGCTTGCTTTTGTGCAGCAGGCTTATTTTTAACTGCATCAGTAGCCAAGAAAAGGTCGGCAAGTACATCGGGTTCCTGTAGTTGACGATAAATATTAACTGGTTTGCCCAGTACTCTTTCACCTTCATTAGACAAATAATCTGCAAGGAAGCGGGTGTCACCAACTGGAACAGACCTGTTAAATATTGCATCTTCAGCAATGCTTTTTAGGGTATCAATATCAGTGAGTTCAAGTCCCAAAATCTTTGCTGCCTTTTTGCGTGCAGCGACATCATCTGCAAGAAGCACAAGACCAACAAGGTCATTTGAAACTTCACGCCCTGTTGCATATTCTTTAAGGAACTTTTCCCATTGGTTTAACCACACAGTTCCTTCGGTTAAATATTCAGCCTTTGCACCGCCAGCAGCCAATTGGAAAACATTAGATAAAAAGTTTCTGGTATGGAATCCAGGGGTAGAAGTAACCCAAGTTTTAAGGAATCTGTTATAGTTCCTCATCCATCTACGCCATACTTGAGCATCCTTTGGATTCTTAAGTCTACGAACATTTGCATAAAGTTTAGCAACTTCTGCTTTAGCATAAAGGTTTGGAACAACGAGGTTATCAAGTGCTACAAAAGCATCTTCAACAAGATTTACCATAGTTGCTAATTGCTTAGGATTAATATCATCTGTTAAACGACTTAGTTGTTCTTGAGACAACGCAAGAAAATCATTAAAAAGCACAAGTTCATCACTCAGTGCATCTTGAACTACACTTACTAAATCCTCGTCAACAAACCCCATTGCTCTTGCATTGCCTATAACTTCAACAATTTGCTGCATCTTTTGTGCTTCAGAAATTGCTTCATCTAAAGCGGCACGGGCAAAATCATCACCTGTTGCAACTTCTGTACGGCTTAGGCGTGTAATTTCTCCAGTAAGAGCACCAGAAAGTTCATCAATTAGGTCATCTGACCATGTTTTTATTCTGTCCAAAAACAATATTTCATTAAATGCTTCTCTAAACTTAACTGTGTCAAATACTCCAGGAATACCACCCAAATCATAAAGACCTTGTGCTTCATATTCTTTCATGACATCTGCAATGTCAACCATTTTTTCTGCAGTAATTCCCAGTCTTGAAGCAATTGGTCTTGCATCATCAAGAGTGTCTATTGCTAAAATATCATTAGCAAGTTTTGCCCATTCTTCATCTGCCAAATCATCAAGATAACGCTTGCTAATTAATGTACGGCGTGCAAGGGTAGTGCCAGCATTTTCTTCTTGTGCAATTCTACGCAAGAATGCATAATCATCTGCAAACTTTCTAGACCACTTTGTAATTACTGCTCTAGCATTTGTATCAAAGAAGTTTCCTTTGAACCCTCCTCTACGAGCAAGTTCATTTAACCAAGAAATACCTTTATCAAGGTCTTCTTGCAGAAGTCTCTTCCCAAACCAAACTTTACCAACAGCAAGTGGATTTAAGATGTTTTGTCCAACCAATGGTGCATCCTCTAAGTCAAGTGCACGAAGAGCAGCATTGGCATCTGGACTTGTTCTTTGCAACCACAGTACTGCTTTGTCGGTGAGAGCCTGTGGAAACCAAGCCCTCCCCATCATGCCAGCCGCAGTAGCCATATCATCAACTGCACCAGCGTCAATGCCAGTAAAACTGAGTACTCTTCCAAATTCATCACGAAGGTCTTTAATCTTAAGAGCAAAATCTGCTTCAATTACATTAACGCCGAACCTATCTACAATTTCATCAACTGTTGTAAGGTCATCAAAATCTGGGCTTTCAAGAATTCTGTGTACAGTGTTGTAATACTTTCTATATTCTGGTGCCGCAAACAATGAATCAATTCCAATTTTAATTGTTTGTTCAGATGACCTCTTTAGTGCACGATAACCTTTATCCTCAGCAAGACGGTTCAATGCTTCAACGGCATCACTACCTTTTAGAGAGCCAGAGCGAAGACCAGTACGCCAGTTGTAGATATATTCAGAACCATACAATCCACCTTCGCCAATTGGTGTGGTGTACTTAAGAGCCTTTCCGCCAAGTTTGGTACCAGTAAATCCTTTTGCTAATTGCTTTCCAAGAATTGGTACTTGCACCACTTTTTCTCCACCTACACCAACACGACCAGCAGTTACAGCCCTGCTAATGGGGGATGTAAAAGCAGCAGTTTTGGGAAGGGAGATTTTTGCTCTACCAAGACCCCAACGCAAACCCCCAGGAGTTGACAATGTATCTGCGACTGCACCTCTAATAGCAGAATTACCACGAGTTGCAATATCTGCAATTACATCATCAGTAATGGTATCAATAAAGTTTTGAGCACCACGAGTTACAATATTATCAACTCCAGGATTATCAGCAATAATCTTAAGAGCATCATCTCTTAATTCACGAACTGATTGAGCAAGACCCTCTCGTGCCTTTGCGCCAAGTTGACGGCGTGGAGCAACAGCACTGTATCTAGCGGCAGCCTTTTCTGCTTCTTTGACAACCGCTTTATTTCCGCCTCTAACAGCAGTAGATGCACCTTCTGCAACAATGCCCTTAGCAAGAGTTGTTGCTTCTTTTGCAGTAATTTTAATACCACCTGATGCCGCAGCATCAAGAATGTCTTTAGTAACTATTTTTGTAACTTGTTTAGCACCTGCTGTTTCAATATTATTTGCTGCCTTAATGATTAGTTGTTCACCAAGATTTTCTCCAGCGTCTCCAAATACTTTCATACCAGATTTTACAAATGCTTTTGCTGGTATAGATGTTCCCAATGAGAAATAGGTAGTAGGGTCAAGAATAACATCACCACCAAACCCAACAAAGCGGTCTACCCATTTGTTGCCAGTTTGAATTTCTTGGATTGAACCAAATCCATAATCACTAAACTCTGTAGGTGAACCAGCCTGTCCAAGGAATTCTCTCCAAGAACCAGAAAAAGTTCTAGTATCAGTAGTCTTTTTTACATTGAGTGTTGCATCAGTTAGAATTTTATCGGCTGATATTTCATACTCTTTAAGAATTTTATCTTGCTCTTCTTTTGTAGTAGCAGATTGAACTCTGGGTTCATATACAGCCTTTAAATCATTTAATTGTTTTTCATATTTTTTATCAATTGGTGTATTTGCAATTTCTTCCCAGTTGATAATGACGGCATCGCCAGGTTTTGCAATAGGCTTACCAGTTTGTTTATGCGTAGGAATATAATCGGTAGCCTCATAGCGTTGTGCGCCCCTGAATCCTTGACCTGTTTCTTCAAAAGCAGATGGGACAACACGACTTACATATCCCCAAACTTTTAATGGCAAGAATGCTTGTTCGGTAATTAAACCAGCAGTATTGGTGACACCACCCCATGCCTTGCTCCACAGTGATTTACCTTTAGGCTTGGTTTCACCAGACTTGACTTTTGCTATTTCTCTTTCAGACAAGTTTCTAGTTAAGGCATTTTCGTATCTCATTATGTCTTCACTAAGTCTCTGAGACAGTGGCACTGTGGTTGTCGTTGTTGGACCTACAACTCTGGGTACTGTGGTAGTAGTGGTAGAAACGGCAGTAGTAGGGGTGGTAGGAATGCTGGGTACTGTAGTTGTAGTAGTAGGAACAGAAGTAGTAGGAGTACCAAAAATAGCCTCCCATTCTGGGTCAATAGTTGTAGGAGGAGAAGGGGGAGTGGTGTCGGTTGTAGAAGGCTTGCTAGCCTTTACCCTCTTTTTGTCAGCCTCTTCAGCCTTGCGGAACTGAGCAGCAGATGCAGTCTTTTGCTTTGCCAATTGTGCCAGCGCCTGTGGATTTACCTTTTTACTTGCCATACATATAGTCCTTTTTGTTACCCTCGTGACCTAATTCTCTGCTGTGCAGCAACAAGAAAAGGAGTTACTCCCGATGATGAAATCTTTTTATCAATAGCCCTGCCTAGACCAATCGCATAATCTTTTGTTCTAGCAGTTGCTTCTGCATCAGATACGCCACTTTTAATTAATTTGGCTTTGTACTTTGCTGACGAATCTTTAATATATTTAGCACCCTGTGTAAGAACATCTCCAGTGCCAGTCTTCGCATATTCTTCAAGTGAGGCAAACCTTTTTGATGGGTCTGGAAGACCATAATCCTTCCACCAGTTAGCACCAGATTGAGTAGTAAAACTCTTTTCCGCAGCATTCTTTTGTTTCCAAATTTCAACAAGGTCTGTGTAGTACTGGTCTTTTCCATATCCATCACCAAGACCTTTTGCATTTTGAGCAATGCTCCTGAGACTGGTAAATTTAAGATTAGGCTTTGCTAATTCTGTTTTTGTATAATTATTTAATTCATCAGTACCATTGTATGTTTTGATTGCAAAATAATCTGGAGCATTAACTTTGTACCATTCATCTTGCGTGTAAGTAGTTGGTATTTTTTTACTTCCAGTAATGCGACCAAAAACCGTATACTCAGCAGCCTTGAATGGGTCATTATACTGAGTTACATAGTCTTTGTAAATATTATTCCAATTGACTTCAGCCATGATTAGTACCCCACTAGTGCTCTAAGTGCATCCTCAAGCGCCTGCCTACGCTGAATTGCAGCCTGCTCAGCAGAAAGTCTGGTCTGACCAAACTGACTACGAATACCAGTTTCAGCAGTTGCACGCTGTGTTGCAAGGTTTGCAAGTGCAGCAGACTGTGCAAGAGACAACTGATTACCAGTAGCAAGACGAGCCATACCTTCTTCAGCAAGGCGTGACTGCTGTCCTGCAGATTCAGCAGTAGCAAGAGTATTTAGAAGTTGGTTGTAGTTAGATGCTCCACCAGTTGCAGCAAGATTTGCAAGTTGAACTGCAGCATCAGTCCTACCAGTAGGAACTCCCTGTGCACGCTGATAAGCCTGAAGTGCATTATCCATTGGTGATGCAACAGCACGAGTAGCACCTGCATAAGCAGTAGGTGCATTCTGTGTGAGCCAGTTTCTTAATGCGTCATAGCCAGCAGTTGCCTGTTGAGTTCCAGTTGTGTATGCAGTTTTAACATTTGTAATAGCAGGAGCAAACTGTGTATCTAATGCTCCAATTTGACGAGTTTCTTCTTCTCCAACTTTTGTGAGTAAAGCATCAATTGGGGCACGATATCCAGTTCCACCAAGAAGACCTCTAATGTAGTCAGCCTGTGCACGGTTGCGCCTTGCTGTTGCTCTATCCTGTGCCGCCTTATAACTTGTATTAATACCTGCTGCACTAGTTGCTGCTCCACCACCACTAGAACCAAAGTCTAGACTAAAGGTAAAATCACCAGCATCTGATTCACCTGCAGTGGTGTCACTAGCGCCCATTGGCTTTGGACTAAATGCTGGAGCATTCGCTCGCACGGGTGCAAGTCGTGGTGATGCAGGACGAACTGCTCTACCTGCACTTTGTGGTGCCGATGCACCTCTGTCGTATCTAATTACTGCCATTATTTTCTCCTATATACCTTGCAGTGCTCTTGCATCTGCTGCAATGTCTGCTGCTTTTTTGCGTTCAATTTCAGCAAGAGTATCCTCATATTCTTGCTTGTAACCTGCTTGACCAAGGTCATAACCTCTTAATGTGCCAGCCAAATCTTCTCTTGCATAGCCAAGGTTTCTTGCTCTCTGTGTTGCGTAGTCGCTAAGTGCCTTTGAATAAACACCAGACTTAACGCCTGAACCTTGTAGTCCTCGTCTACCATAACTTGCTGTTAGTCGTGGAACTTCCTTACGAGCGCCAAAGGCTGCTTCTTCTAATTCAAGGATTGGGCGTTGTCCACGGGTCTCTGCTAAATAACGATTGTAGGTACCCATTGCCGAACGCTGTGCGTAACTGGCTAGTGCCTGTCTCCTTAATGCTTCATATCTTGCTGGGTCGTATGCCATGGTTTTCCTTCTTATGCTGCCTTGATGATGTAATTCACTGCGTAGTAAGGCTGGTAGTAATCAGTGTGTGTGGTTGCGTTGACCACATTGTTCATTGTTGCCGAACCACTTGTCTGAGTGAATGATGCGCCAGATACGCTTACTCCAGCGTTTGCTGAATCAGTTGTGAATATGTGTTGGTGAACCTGAGTCCCTGTAAAATCAGTTCCAGTACTACCAGTACCAGTTGGGTTGCCTGCAGTACCACTTGTTCCATGTCCGTGAGTTCCAGATGCAATTCCCTCAACAGTTTGAGCATGGTTGTGTGAACCAGTAAATCCAGTATTTGCACCATGTGTATGGTCTCCACCAGCAAGAGTAACTGCGACTGTACCTGCAACAGTTACTGATGCAACGGTGTTTGGGTGAGAGTGAGCAGGAAGGTCATTGAGACCAATCTTTCTAGCACCACCTGATGTTCTTACTGCAACAGTACCGCTTGCACCCATAGGTACACGCTCTCTAAGGTCAGGAGTAGTAGCAGTATTGTTGAGAACTGCATAAAGTGCTGGATAGGTAGCCGAACTGAATGCTGCACCATCGCAAAGTAGCCAACCACTGGGGGCAGTATTGCCTGCATAAGCAATGATTGAACCTGTTGGAACCAGTGCTTCTTGAACGGCAGCAGCCAACTTTGCAAGAGTTACTGCGTTACCTGCAATCTTTGCTCCAGTAACGGCATCGTCTGCAATGGTATTTGTACCAATTGCACTAGCGTTAAAGTTTGTCCCCGCCTGCAATGCGTCAACAAACGATGCTATAGCATTGAAGTTAGAGTTGTGTTGAGCAGCAACAATTGTCTGCCCATCTGTGAATGAATATGGAATGGTAATTGCCATGATTATGTACCTCGGATTTTTCTGCGCTTATATTTATATGCGATTGAGTTCAGTCCCCATTTTCTTCCTGGGGCTGTATTTGGCGTAGTGGAATCTGGTCCGATAAATTCAAGTTGAACTGCGAATCCTCTGCCAAGTGGCGAAATGCCTCTTCTTTTAAGAATTGAACCTTGAGTGCTAGTACCATAAACAGATGTACCCCAAATTCCAGTACCATAAAGACCGCCAGTGCCAGTACCGTTTATGACAATTGTGCGACCTTGCCCAGTAGGTTCTGCTTCATTAAAATTCTTATAGATATTAAGTTTAATATTAGTTGTTTGTTCAGTTTCTCTAAAAACATAATATGGACGAACAAATGTCTTTAACTGAACATAGCGATTGTCATCAAACCAACTGGTTGTGTATTTAGTTAAGAACTTTCCAGTAGGAGATACAGTTCCAGTTACTAGTACATCATCATTGACATTTGTGTAATCGTCTACTGAATAAACAAATGCAAAGTCATCGTCTGGACAAATCATTAAATAGAATGCGTCATCTTGTGCATCACGCCAATCGCATCCACCTACTAAACCAAAGCCGTCAATAGGCACTGGGGTTGCATCGTCTGACAATCGTGGAGAAGTCTGGAACATGGCATATGCACCACCACGACCAATCGTTGGGTCATAAACAAGATTTACTGATGGATATGTAGGAGGTGTGCCTTCGTCAATATCACGATATGGAAGCGACAACCAAAGACGCTGATTAACCCATGAACAAGAAATAGACGCTAGACCTGCTGCATTAACTTCATTGTTAATTATGATTGGGCGAATCTTTTCAAAAACATCAATAATTGAGTTGCGTGTGTAGTAGTAAAGACCATTCGGGTAATCAAAGAAGTAGACACCAGTATCGGTTGCTACTGCCTGTGTTGGGAAATCAATACCAAGTGTCGTGGAAAGTTCAACAAGTTGGAAAGAATCGGCATCGTAGCCCATAAGTAAATAAACTGCTTTAGGCTTAAAGATAAGAAGTTGACCATCAACAATAAAGATTCCACGGATTCCTTGACCGCCTGCTTCAATGTCAATGTAGTCTTCTTGCATCCAGTCTTCTGGTAAACCTTCATGTGACCAACGAAGACGATTAGAATAAACAACACCGTCCTCATAAGTATCAGCAACAAACATCTTATTTGCGTGAGCAACACACAAAGAGGCTCTTGGCATATATCCACCAGTTGGCTGTGCATATGGTTGCCATGTAGGACCTGATGCATTTAATGTTGTCGCATTAACATTGCCAACATTCCACTTGTAGGAATTTGCTTCCGCAAGTCCAGGAGCGATGTAAAGGGTAGTTCCCCATGTAGTCATTGATGCGCCTGCTGAATTGCTTACTGGCAATGGCACTTGAACGGCACTTTGAATTATGGTTAGTTTTGTAAAGTTTCCACCAGATGAGTAGTAAACAGCACCATCAAAAGAAGTAGGAGATGCTGAAACAAAGCCCGTTGTAAGCATTATCTGAGGAGATGTTCCCTTAAAATTGTAAAGTCTCTTTGGATTCCAATATGGAACAGATGTTTCAACAGCAGTAGAATGTTTTGCTTTATAGCCAGCACGACTAAAGACACCACCACGAGGGTCAATCTCCACATTAAGCATGGAGGGTGATTCGTTGGGTGCCAGTTGAAACTGGTCGGCACGGAAATTAAGTCCGCCAGTAAAGTCTGCTACTTGATTAAAAGCAATCTGCGCCATTAGTACCAAAATCCTAACGGGTATGGGTTTCCAGGACTAACAAGAATTCCAGGACCACCGAATCCACCATAAGCCCTATTAGCGGCTCCATTAAGTTGTAATCCCCCAGAAAGAAGTATTGGCTGGTTGCTGTTTGGTGCTGTGATGTTGTCTTTAGCAATTGCAACGCCTTCTTGGAAATGACGCTGATAGACAGCAGCCATTTCTGGGTCTTCTTGGAATTGGAAGATACGCATCATTACAAAGTTGACGAGCATCATGTGGAACTCTTGGTTTAAATCAACCAAAAATGTTGAGTTGGCATCGCCTTGGTTAAGCCATTCAAGGCTTGGTTCACGATATGCACGCATGGTTATGGCATATACATCAAGTGGTCTTGGCCATAGATTAATTTGTCCAGCCCATAGAGACCAATATGCAGGGATGTTGGGCTGGTCAGAAGTGCCGTTCCAAATTGCTTCAGCCTTAAATTGGTCAATGTAAATTAATTCATTGCCAGCATTAGTATTATTGACTAAGTTAATTGCTTCACGAATATTATTTAAAGTTTGGTTTGATTGCGGCACTGTAATAGCAGTTGAATTTGTACTTGTTAGAGTAAATCCAGTACTGTAACTGCGTTGGTTGGGAACTGTATTAAATGTGTAAACAGATTGGAGCCAAGGCCATCTTCCATCAAGGGAAATAATACGCTGATAGCCCTCTTTGATGAACTGAACCACTAGGTCCTGCGATATATCAGCAATATCTAGGTCATTGCCAATTGTCAACTGGGAGATATCCTCCAAGTATTGAATTAAATAATATCTGTTGATTCCAGTTGCAAAGTTTCCTGACATTTAAAATCCGTCCTTATTCGTCATCCTCGGTCTGTTGCGTTGCTTTGATAAACTTTTCAATTGCTCGCAGGTGACCTATGCAGAAGTCTGTCTGTTTGGCACGAGGTCCACGGCACTGCATACCGTCTTCCCCTACATGGACGCATACGCCCTGCTTGCCCTCATATTTGTTTCCGCTAGGGAATGCTGGCTCAGTGCCAGACTGAATGTAAGCAGGAAGAATTGCAGCGGTCTCGGTACCATTGGTTGCCCCATATGGCTGTGTCCCTGCTAATCCCTGTGCTGTGTGAATAGGTTGTGTTGACATCTCTTTCCTTCGTTTAAGATGTAAAGGGGGCTTTTGGACCCCCAATACACCAACTATAACTTCCCTAAGGTAGCGGGTTTTTTGCAAACCCTCTATATATAGGTATTTCTATTACTACTTTGAGTAGATAGCCGAGGCAGGGGGACCTGCACGAAGGATTGCAGGGGAAATCCCCCTACCCCGACTAAACCTTAACGCTCGTTCTGAGCCTGCAATCTGGCTAATTGAGCAAGTTTTCCAGCAGAAATACTTGATAGTCCCTGTATAGCATTTCCAATATTTCCACCTTTTCTAATTATTTGTCCTGGCAATTGAGATTGCTTAATTGCTTGATTAATATATTCATCTAACAATGCTTGAACATCAACACCATATGGATATTGAATATTGTTAACAGCACCAGTAGGAACTTCTGCAAGGACTTTTTGAGTACCTTTAATTCTTGCTCCAGTGTTTTCAATACCCTCTGCCCATGGAAAGTTTGTTAATCTATAAATAATATCTTGTGCTAAATTGGGGTCAAGTTCAACCTTTTTTCCTGGAACTTTTGTAATGTAAGTTACTGCATTTTGTGCATTTCTTGGAAGTTCCATCCACTTGTCAATCATTACTTTGTATTGGAACGGTATTTCTGCAATTATGTTTGCTGCTGCTGGACCGACTGCTGGCAATTCTCCGTTTGGTCCAAGTACTGGTTGAGCACCAGAGTTAAGCATTTTTTGAACTTGTTCTATTTGATTTCTATCGCTATACCAAGACCTTAATATTTCTGTCCAGTTTCTGTTTGTTGTTGGCTCAACTCCTGTTCTTGGAAATTCATTTAGCCATAGATAACTGTATCCAGGAACTTGGTCCCCAGCAGTAATGCCCATTTGTCCAGTAGGTATAGTTCCCTTTTTTACTTTTTTAATTCCTGGAAATATTGAATGATGTAAACCTAAAACCATTCCAAGTTCTTCTAAAGCCTTTTTCCTAGCAAGTGCTTCAACACCTTTTTCTAATCCAAGACCAAGACCTTCACCAGCAAGATTAAGACCTACTACAGCGGCAGTGTCAATTAGTGCTTTTTGTCTTGCGGCATCATCTCCTGTTATATTTGCTGTTCCTGCCCTAGCAAGGGGGTCAGCAAGACCTCCAGTTAAAACTGCGTCTGCTAGTAAAGCAAGGTCTTTGTATCTTTTTGATTGCTCTTCATAGGCTCTTAATGCGGCTTGTGAAGCAATTGAGCGTGCAGGTGCAGCATAACCACCGCCAGCACCGCTTGTTGCTGCTCTATTGGCTACATCTCGTGTTGCGTTTTTAACACCACCAGATTTAATTACTTGCTTAACAGCATCAACAGTATCGCCAATAAAGTCGCCTATGTCATCAATTGGATTCCACATAAAAACTCCTTTAAATACTGCAAAGGGGCGGGGGGAACTTAATCCACCCCGCCCCAGTGCAACGGGCTTTGCTACCTATTAGGCGTTGTCTGCGCTGAGGTAACCCTGACGGCTGCGGTTTGAACAGGTGAGTTCACCGAAAGCCATGACCAGTGCGTAGCGGGCATCCTTGCCTGCAACGGTACCGTTCTGGAAATCGGTTGTGTTGAACCAGTGACCATTCATACCAACCAACTTGAGGTACTTGGTGTTGAGGAAGTACATTGAAGCGTTGGAAACTTGGTTGCCAGGAACTGCGAAGTCAAACACGACTGGTGTCTGCTTGAACATGAGGTTCTGGAATCCAGCGTTAGCCTTGGCAACATCCTGATAACGGACATTGTTGGTGAGGAGCGACTCGTACTTGCTGAAGAGAGGCTCGGTTGTAACAATGATGTCAGGAACATCGCTGCCCTTAGAGGCGTTGTTGTAAACGGTGCTCATGCTTGCAAGGCTTAGGGTTGCACCGCTGTTGTCAATGTATGGGTTCCACCATGTGTTGGTGCTTGCGTCAATTCCACCAACGGTGTTGTTGGCGTTACCAACGATGTTTGCAAGACCATTGAAGTCCTTGCCAGAGTTTCCTGTACCATCACCGAAAAGCATGGTGTTAAGGCTGGACTTAAGGGACTCCTCTGCCTGCATAATCTTGGCATTGAGCAGTTTGATGATTGCCTCGGTACCACGGTTCTTGGCTTCCTCAATACCGCTGATTGCGATAGAAGCAGCAATTTGCTTCCAGTCGTACTCGGCAGCAGAGATGCCATCCTGTGGGGTGAGGGAGATTGGGTCGTAACCACTGTATGAAGAAACGGTGGTGTTGGCAGCGTACATGAGCGGCTCAACAATTGATGTACCGCCCTCTTCTACGACTACACGACCTCTTGTGTTAAGGTGGTCAAGCAGCACGAGGCTCTTGAAAATGTTGTCAACCAGTGTTGGTTGGTAATTCTGAAGCGTTGTGGACAGAATTGCATTGAAATCTGGATTACCAGGCATAATTTTCTCCTATATGTTGAAAGGTTTTGTTGTTAGAGGTTTAGAGTTCGCTTTGCTTGCTCAAACGCCTCAAACACGGATTTTGGTGCCGCAGACACGGGTGGAGTTGTTTGTTTACCTGAAGTTGCGCCAGACACAATGGCTGCATCTCTCTTTGCTTGTAGCCTTGCCTCTTCCTCGGACTTAACCTTGGTTGTGACTGCGGCTTTTTCAAAGACCTTATCAAAAGCAATCTGTTTAAAGACTGATTCTAAATCGGTTGAGCCTGTTGCCAGTGCCTTAGCAACCACTTCATCGGCATCAAACGCTTCGCCGTATCGTGCTTGCAAAGATTCAATTGTCCTTTCCAGTTCCGTCATCGCTCTTTCTTGTTCAAAGACCGCTAGGCGCTGTTCTAGACTTTTGAGTTGCTGATTTGACGGGTCTTCCCATTCGTCTGCACCCCAGTCGTCATCACTGGGGGTCTGAATGGCAACACCATATGCCTCCTGCAGCAGTTGCAGAGTAGTTGCTGGGTCCTTATCCAAGGCTTCTTGGAGTGCGGCAGCATACTGAATCTGCTTTCTTTGTTCGCTGAGTTCCTGCGTTTTGCGGGTATAATCCGCTTGACGCTGGTATCCAGCAAGCGCTTCCTTCAGCGGAACTACTACTTCCTGACCATCTACTTGCAGTCGCACGATATTATCTGCGTACTGGGAGTAATCAAAAAGGTCTAATTCCTCTTCGGTTGCTTCTGCGACTACATCCGCTTCAATACCTTGTCCATCAATGGGGGCATCTACAGTTTCAATAGTGTCGTCAATATTTGTGTTTTCCATGTGGAGTCCTTTTCCTTCGTTTAAGGTTGTTCCTTACTAATAGATATTTCTATTACATCCCGCCTTGTAGGAATGGCAGTATCTGCTCCATTATCTCAGGCGGAATCTGTTCTGGCGTAATTTCACCAGTTTGGAGAGCATCAAGAATTGCTAGTATTTCTTGGGGAATTTCACCCTCTGGTGCCATCGGTGCACCCATTTCAGGTGCCATAGGTGGTGCCATTTCAGGTGCCATTCCCTGTTCTTGCTCTGCCAATAAATCATTTAATGCTTGCGCTACCTCTGGAGGCAACTGGTCAGGGGTTATTTCGCCCCTCTGAAGAGCCTCAAGTATTGCCATAAGTTCTTCTTCTTGTGGTAATTCTGGACCTTCGCCTTCTGGCATTGGAGGCATACCACCCTGTGGTGCCCCTGCCATCATTTGCTCCATACCAGGGGGTAGACCTTCTGGACCCATGGGAGGCATGCCTTCGGGTCCACCCTCTGGTGGTGGAGGAGGTGCCATCAAGAAAGATTCTGGATTCTTTACACCGAATCCTGTACCAAGTACATACTCAGCCAGTTTTTCCATGTTTACGATGCCAGCAGCAGCAAATGGTTGCATTGCCGAAACCATCTGGAGCGCCATATCACGGCGGAAAGCCTCATTGCGTGGAGCAGTAGAACCAGCCTCAACAGTAAAGTCAAACTCACCGTTAATATAATCCTTGTCAAACTTAAGCCAGATAGGGGCGTTCTCTGTTCCGATAACACGAATGGTCTGTTCCTCGGTCATGAACTGCTGTGCAAGTTTAATTAAATTCTCTGCACAATGAGCAATTGAATTTTCAATACTTACCAGTTTTTCAGAAACACGAGCGTTGGATGCCTCGGCAATAATTGATGCTTCACGGGCAGTACGAGTTGTCTCTGGAATTGCACCACGCTGGTACTCGGAGATACCCGACACACGGTCAATGTCGTTTGTAATCAACGAAGACTGGTTGTAAAACTCAGGCGGGTTAATGACCGCTGGCATGGGGACAATAACATTATTTAAGTTTTCATTTCCTTTAACGGGAACGATAACATTGTCATCATCCGATACCAGAGCAGCACGACCAAAATCATCAAATGCTGACTCGGAGAACAACCACTTGCGTGAATAACGCTTTCTGTGGTTCATCATCTGTGTACGGGTCTCGTTTAATTCATACTGTAATGGCTCAATGGCTTCCAACTCACCCATTGGGTAGAAATAGTTAGGAATGTCATAGTCACGAAGCATGACGAATGGATGACCAAATACATAAGGAATTTTGGTTGGCTTAACAAGGAACTTGTCTCCACCAGTATCAGCAAAAATACTCATGGTTCCTGCGTTGATGTCGTAGTATTCATAAACATCGCAGTAAGCCTCATCCTCTGAATATGTATAATTTGCATTAGGTGCACCACTGTTTGTATTGCCCCATCTTGCATATGATGATGCACTTACTTCTTTGCGGGCAGCATAATCATAACGCTGGTCATTCTGTACATCTTTAAGTGGACGGCGTGAACGCTGTGCAATCCAACGGATATCGCTCATGCAGGTTGCATCTGGGTCAACGAACATGTCAAATGGGTCAACACGCTCAAGGAATGGTCTGTCCTCACGAATAACCATAACTGATTCAACCTGACCAGTTGGCACATTTTCAGTAGCCTCATCAGCCGTCTCTTCAATGTCATCAAGTTTCTTTTCTTCAACGAAACGATAGCCAGTCTTAATCCATCCATGACCAATAATCAAAGAATCTTTAACTGAACGCTGGAACTCTGGTTGACAGCCATAATGTTGCCACCAGTAGTTAATGATTGCTTCAGTAAGAATTGCTTTATCACCATCTTCTGGACGGCGTGGATTAACTAGAATCTTTGGACGGCCGATACTAACTGCTGGGGCAAGAGTATTGATTGTTGAAAAAGAAATATTGACCAATAGGCGGTCACCTGGAAGATTTCCTCTATAATGCTTGCCACGATAGAGATTAATGAGTCTTGTCCATAGTCTGTCATATTGTTCATTTTCCCTCCACTTGCGTGATGCTTCTACCTTTGAGCGGTAACGACTTAATTTGTCTGAATTACTTTGTCTTGCCATGTTTTACTTTCTCCCCTTCACGAGACCTTCACCTATTGCAGCCAATCTGCAATATCCTTCTGGTTCTATTTCTTGTTTGATGATGTGGCAGCCTTTCATCTCTTTGCAGTAGAATGCACAGTTGGAGCATTTAACTCCAATTGCTTTGTCTTCATTTTCTGATGCTGGAACATAGCCAACCCAGATGCCGTTGCCATCATCATCTGACAGTTTGCCGAATTCTTCAACAATTTCATAAAGCGACTCAACATACTTCTGTTCTGCTGGAGCCAACTTAACATTGTTCTTCATATGAGGACTATCTGTATAGCCCTCTTCATGCTCTTCCCCGCCACCAATCTCAATTGCTATTTTAAATGCTGCACCCATTGGGCTATCTTCGTGTTTCATTTTCTTCCATCCTTGCGGTCTAATGCGTCTTTTCTGACTAATGCTTTTTTAGCGACAGCCCTAACATCCGCTTCTGTTTTAGGTACTGCTTCTCCCCATGCTGTGAACATGAGTGCGAATCTTGTTGGTTCACCATTTGGCTTGGTGAGAGGCGGAATATTATCTGCTGCTGCAAACCTTCTCGCCCATGAAATCCAACGCCTCTTATCTTTATCTGAAGCACTTGAATAATTCTTAACCCCAGTTTTAACTCCAGCAGAGCGTGCGCCAGCAGCGTTAAGCCCGCCTTTAGGATTCTGTCCTGCTTTTCTCTGCCAAAGTTCTGATGCCATTACTTCTTCTTCTTTTTCTTTTTATTTAAAGCCTTAAGGTCAGCCTCAGTTATTTTTTTGCGTGGTTCAGCAACTGCTGCTAGTTTCTTTTGTTTATCTGAATATTTTGAGTAAGGCATTATTTCTTCTTCTTTGCTGGTGACTTCTTAGAGGTTGTTTTTTTTGCTGGTGCTTTTGCAGCATTCATGTTGTCCACCAAATTTGGGTAGGGTCTTCCAGCCTTTTTAGCGGATGCCTTAGCCTTTGCTTTTTGGGCGGGAGACAACTTCTTGGATTTCTTTTTTGGGTTCTTTTTAGCCCAGACTGGTGTGGTCGTGCTTTCTTGGGCATTGTAATTAGGATTTGCTGCCATTGGTTTTACTCCTTGATGTTCGTTTAAGATGCCATTCAATATGACCATCTAACTTTTCGTCTACTTTTTCAACCTGATTGGCTACTCGCTCAAGTAGGGAGCGGGATTCCGCATGCTGTTCACTGTTTTCCTTGCGAAGTTGCTGAATTAAAACAACTAGAGGACCGCCAATAAAGGCAACAACAATTGGGACAATCCATTCCATTAGATGAGTTCCTTGCGTGCAGGAATCTTTTCAATCTTGCCCTCTTTGAATTCTGGCAAACCCTCATAGTAACGCTGGGTCTCACGGACAGTGGAATCATTCCAAGATGATTTACCTTGCGTAACCCCCTTAAATCCGAAAGTGACACTACTGACATGGCAATGGAAGCAATAACCCCTAGCGTGGTCCGTTTCTGTCTTCAAATTTCGTCCGCATTCGCATAAATTCATGATTAATCTCCTATTAAGTGTATAAATCGTTACATTGCCCCAAGTTTTGATTTTTTATGGGGCGATTGATATTAATATGTGTTAAATTCCCCGATGAAGAATCGTTCTCTTTCGGGGGTTGCCTTTGGAACCTTGCCTGCCCACCAATCCAATGTGCCCCAAGGCTTTTCATCAGAAATCTTGTATTCGGCTAACCAAACAAATTTAAGCATTTGTCTTGCTATTGCAAGCGACATAACCCTGTCATCATGGGGTGAACCATGGGTAGAGCCATTATCATCACGAACAAAGGTCTTTAACTCGGCAATGGTGTACTCGCAACGCAGTTCAAGGTCACCGTCACGGAGACTGGCATTTAGTTCATCTATTGCTAATGGCTTAGACAGTGTGGTTGTGCGCCAACCAAGCGTCTCAGAGGCTTCAGCATGTCTTTGATTAAGCCTGCGCTGTCTATAGATGTTTGGGTATTTTAATTTATTCAGCGCCGTTAGAGTGGTCAATCCGTGGTTGTTGGACTCAACACCAATAAGTGCCATATTATAGAAATACCCCAAAGGTAGTAATATTTCTTCACCAAACTTGTCGGGGTCCACATGTCCATGCCATGTTGCTACAACCAGCCCAGATTTGGCATCAATGACATGGGCAGAAGAATAGTCACCACGGGCTAGACCTTCAGCGACATCGGCTCCGATGCAATAGGTAGCCCCATATTGTGGTTGTCCCCAAATAGACAGTGGTCCGCCAGAGGATTCAAATATCCATGAGTTTACTGATTCGTCAAGTTTCTTTAAGAAACCACTCTTGGGCTTTTCCGTATCTTGGCGATTTAAAGAATCAATATCAAAGACAGGGCGACCAGAACGAATGAATGCTTCTTCTGGATTTGATGGGTATTCCTGATGCAACTGCCATGTTGGAAGTTCAGCCTTCTGCTTTTCATACCAAGACTCATCACGGTCTGTGTTTGCTGACCAAGGATAGAAGATTCCATAGAAACGGTTGGTGCCAGTCTGTGACCCATGCCAAAGATTAAAGAAGATGTTGCCTTCGCCTTTAGCCGTGGATAGACAAATAACACGACCACCAACATCGGCAATAGGTTCAATAGATGCCCATGCCTCTTCTGGGTTAGGCAAGAATGCCATTTCGTCAATGATGGCTAGATAAACGGATTCACCACGAGCAGGCTCATTTGCTGATGGCAATGATTCAATAACCGATTCATTATCAAACACCATTTTAAGAACATTGTTTTGTATTAATTCTGGACCTGCTGCCTTTAACCAATCAGGCAAGAACTTGTAGATATATTTGGTTTTACCAAGCAACTTAGTTGCCTCACGCTCGGTCTTTGAAAGCATGACTACAAAACGGTCAGGCTGAAAGAATGTCAGCCAAAATGCGTATGCGGCAGCGAGAGTGGAGAAACCAATCTGACGAGATTTAAGAACTATTGTGTAGCGCTTTTCAATCCATGCTTTGGCAGTTTCAACCTGAGCCTCTCGCAAAATAAATTGAATCCTACCCTGATTTGGATGCTTGATGTATGCGTAGTTATTGCAGAAAAAGACAAACGCTTCAAGCAGTTGTTCATCCGTTGCGTTTTCTGGTCCACGACATTTTCTAAAGTTATATTCGTTTACTAATTCTTCTAACTGCATTATGCAATGCCCTCCAACAATTCCTTCTTCTTGTTGATGAGCCTAAAAAGTAATCCTAAGAAATCTGCAGCGTCTGGCATTTCTTCCTCTAAGAATTTGGATACTGCCGCAACATCTCCAAACTCTTGATTACCAATTACGCCATACTTCTCTAAAGACGATTCCCATTCTTCTTTAACAAATTCTTTTTCTGCAATTACAACTTGTTCAAGATTAAATAAACCAGGATTTAATTGTGCGAGTTTACTAAATGTCATGTATGGAAGACGGGTCTGAATAAATTCATTCAGTTCATCTGACATTGGGAATATTCCATTAGTGCGAGTTCTTGCAGAGGTGTCTCCCTTTAAAAACTTTGCAACTTGCATGTCTGGCTGACTAGCAACAGAACTTTCTGTGATGCCGAACTTATCAACAAAGTGTTTTGCTTTTGTTGCGATGTCTTCTCTGTTTTCAAACGGTGGAACAGCAACTGCTGACCACTCAAGAATCAACTTAATTATTTCTGGCAGTGTCTCTGCTGACTGTGGAAGTTCTGCATTGTTGATGTAACTAAATCTAATTGCAGTGTCGTCACCGCCATGTTTAAAGTAAACAAGATGAGCAATACCATTTACGCTTAATACTGGCTCATAGACCTTGATGTTGTTTATGCCATCAATAAGTATTCCTTCTTCTTGTCCAACAGGAAAAAATCCACGAGGACCATAAAGAGAGTTATCGCAACGCCAGTCCTGTCCTTCTAATGTTGTATGGCATGAGTTAAGAAAAACAAATGCGCCAGACTCTTCATCATCTCTATCAGTTGTGTAGTAATCGGCAATACGCTCATATGGATTAAGAAGAATGTTCTCTTCTTCCAAACCATTTGATGCTACATAGTTGTACTTACCAATATGCTGGTAGATACTCTTAAATGCAACAAGTACTTGGTCAACACCAACTCTAAACAAATCATATTTATCTTTTTCAACTACAGCATTTGTGTGTGTTTGTCTGTGCGACAAAACAATTACTCGTGATGTTGATTTAATATTCTTCAAGATATAAAACATCTTGTAGTCTTTTATTTTTTCTAATGTAAAGTCTTCCATATTTATCCTTCGTTATGGTCCATAGTATTTAAATGTGATACCACCAGCAGTACCTGCTCCAAACTGTGAACCGCCTCTACCTACAGCAGTTCCTCCAGCAACAACGCTTCCTTGAGAACCATTGCTTTGTGTTCCATAACCGCCTCCACCGCTACCGCCGTTGAGTCCATATGCTCCACCACCTGCACCACCGTTTCCACCATTGTGCGAGTTTGTATCTTGAGTGTAAGCATTTGTTCCGTTAGCGTCTGTTCCACCGCCTCCACCACATGCGTAGTATCCACAGTCATATCCATAGTTCGGTACTGTTCCACAACAGTTTCCTAATTTGTCAAAACAGTTGCAGGTATAACTGACGATTGTGTAGAAACCATATGTGTTTAAACCACCAATATATGCTGGATTATTTCCAGTGCCAACAGCACCACCTCTACCAAATGGTAAACCACAAGTTCCTGGGTGTTCTCCTGCGCCACCTCCTCCAGCAGTCCATGTTGTAGAACCAACAGTTAAAGTTGTAGAACCACCGCTTGTTGCAGAACCAGTTCCTCCTCCACCGTTGCCAGCAGCACCACCACCTCCTACGCTTCCTGAAACAGTTTGTGTTCCAGTTGAAGATGATGTATGACTAGCAGAAAGACGATATCCTCCGCCTCCTCCACCGCCATAGTTTGCACCACCGCCTCCTCCATAAAGAAGTATTTCGTAGATGACTGGGGCAATAGGAGAATCTAAATATGGAGTAATTGATGGAATTGAAACGCTGAAAGCACCAGCAGTTGAATTTAAATAAGTTTTCAACGACCAAGTAAGAAACTGAAAGGTTTGACCAATTGTTGTTCCGATAGCATTTATAGCACGACAACGGTAATAGTAGGTCGTATTGGGGGTCAAACCAGAGGCATTGTAGTAAGCAAAGTAAGGACCCGCAGTTACTGTTACCCAGTGAACAACTGTTGAATATGAACTGAATGTAGGGCTTGTTGAATAATCAAAATAAACAGTTGTGTCGTACTTGTTTGCAGTTACATAAGCACTGAATGTAGCCCTTTCTTGGTTTACATTTGTTGCTGCTTGGGGAACTACTGTTGGTGCGAGTTTTGGGTTACTAGACCCTCTGTGTACTGCCATATCACGCTAAGTCCCCGAATAGTACATATACATTTGTTGCTAAACATGTCAGAGTTGCCACTGAAGATATTGCTCTCATATTAAGCCCAGGCGTTGCAGAAATTGTCACGCCAGCACCTGCTGCAAAAACAACTGCACCTGCTTCTCTTACAAAGTCCGCTGATTGACCAGCAGCAAATGCTGTTGTTGCATCAATAGTAATTGTTGCGTTGTTGTTTATTCTGTGAAAAACTCCTGCACTGCTAGGCGCAAGAGTAGTGCTTGCTGGAATAACAAGAAGGTTTTGAGCAAGTGCCCATGAACCTGTTGGTCCAGTAGGTCCTATAGGTCCTGTCCATCCCGTAGGTCCTGTTACTGATGGTCCAGTATCACCTGTAGGTCCAGTTGGTCCGATTGGTCCAGTGTCACCAGTAGGTCCCATGGGTCCTGTTACCGATGGTCCAGTATCTCCTGTAGGACCAGTAGCACCCGTTGCACCAGTCGCACCAGTTGGTCCTGTTGGACCTTGGTCGCCAACATTGATGGTGACAAACAAAACATTGGCATTGTTTGCAAAGCCAGTAGTACCAGTACCACCAGATGAATCCAATGTAACTGGAATCTCAACCCAACCACCTTGGTCAACTACTGCACCAGTAACATCAAATATTTGGAAGTTGTTAGAGTTACCAGAATCTTGAATAGTTATGTGGTCGCCAGCACTAAGCAACAATAAGAAAAGATGGATGTCATAACCATCAATGTCAATGTGGTCAACTTGCAACTGTGTTGCCAATAATTGGTTAGCAGTGTTGTAAGTGATACTTCCGTTGCCAGGGTCTCCTGATGTAGAAGTTGTCTTAATACTATAATCATAAAAAGAAGATGATTGCCCTTGTGGTCCTGTCGGACCCGTTGGTCCCGTTACCGTGGATGCAGCACCAGTAGGTCCTGTGTCGCCAATCGGTCCAGTCCATCCTGTCGGTCCAGTTGGACCAGTGACAGTAGATGCAGCACCTGTTGGGCCAGTATCACCAATGGGTCCAGTCCAGCCTGTCGGACCTGTGTCGCCTTGTGGACCAGTTACTCCTTGTGGACCCGTTGGTCCTGTTTCTCCTGTCGGACCTTGAATGCCCTGTGAACCAGTGGGACCAGTATCGCCTTGAATTCCTTGTGGACCAGTTGAACCTATCGGACCAGTATCTCCTGTAGGACCTGTCCACCCTGTTGGTCCCGTCCATCCTGTGGGACCTGTCCATCCCGTAGGACCAGTATCGCCTGTTGGACCAGTCGGACCCGTGTAGCCAGTTGGTCCTGTTGGACCTGTAGCACCTACCGTGAAGTAGGGCAACGAGTTCCACGCTGTTGTCCCATCTCCGATTTTTATTTTATTTGTATCTGACTCCAGTGCCATTTCACCTGCGAGCAACACAGGGTTAGCAGCAGTCCAGTTGGCTGCGGTATCTCGTCTAATCTGCAATAAAACTGCCATTGTAAAATTCTCCTATTAGTTCTTTATGGTCTCCAAGGAAACAGCCATGTAGCAGTTCCCGCAGCCCCTTGGTTTGAGTCAAAAATATAAGTAGGACCAGTTAAGGTCGCCTTGTTGTCATTTAATTTAGAATCCAGCAAATAGTGAAATTGAAGAGAGGGAGCATGTCCCCCATCTACGGCATCTTCTTGCTGGTGGTCTAGTTGAAGGGCATTTGATTCTTTTTGTAACTGAGCCTTCAGAGTGTTCATAATCTGAACATGCAAATTGGCATTTCTGCCCTCATAAGTGTTAGACCCTGGTGCTGCCCATCCTACTCTCATACTTCTTCTTCCTCTACTTCAATATCAGGAATGGGCTTTGAGTTAATCTTATTTTTACTCATTTCAACAATAAGAGTTTGAAGTTCTTCATCGGTTAATTCTTTTACTGAAGTTTCAGTCTTAATATTAATGTTCTGCTGGCTCGCCATCTGACCAGTGGCTTTCAAATACAACTCGGCACTACGAACATCACCTGCTATTCCTTTGACATATAAGGCATCTAGGAGGGCTTGTGAGCGTTCTGGAGACTGGGTAAGCCCCTTGACAGCCAACTCCCATCTTTCTTTGAAATCTTTACGCTTTTCCCATACCTGCAGAGTATTAAAGTGAATACCATGGTCTTCTGCCCATGCCTTCTTGGTATTGGGGTTGCGGGATTCCTTGGGGGTGATTAGCCACTCCAAGTATTCTTCTTGTTGCCTTGTGAGCATCATGCGTGCTTCTTTTGCCATAAATTTATCCAATGCTTCCTTCGTATGGTGAAATTGTGATTATCCCTACTATTAGGCAAGACCATTACATTTCGGGGATTACGAATTATTTTTATGTTGACAGTATCTTTGAAAAGGGGGTGGGGGGTGTAGAAAATAATATGATGAGTGATTGATGATGATAGCAATGAATAGTAACAATAGGGTTTTTGAATAATCTGTATCGCCATGGGTAGGTATAGTATCTAATTATATAGGTGGGGGTAGGGGACTGGGGGGTACCCCCTTACTTACTGGCTAGTACTGACTGGTACTGACTGACTGGTATGGCATTGGGTATTGGGTATGGCATTGCATCCCTACTATGCATTAGTGCTTATGTCTACTCTCTATACCTAGTAAGCAATAGTCCTTGTTCTTTGCGGGCGACCAATCTAATCCGTCTTGTAGTTAAGCCGCCACTCACAGTGATGATAATGAGAATCAATGAGAATGATTAACCCTTTAGGGGAACGCAGTAGTTAAATTAAAGAACTACTTCCATTTGTCAATAGGACAGAATGCATGAGGTAGTTTGACTTTGGCGGGCATAAAGCAAAAACACTTGGAACATTGCTTGGTAATCATGTAGTGCTCGCAGGACTCACAGACCTCTAGTCTTGTGGCTGCTACAGCATCGTCTACATGGTCATGTGTAAGTAGGTGCCAGGGTAATGCTGGACCATGCATCTCACTCATTGGTTAAAGACTGTTGTAGTGCTAGGTGCTTTACTACCTCTAGGCAATAGAGCATTGTTGCCATTGGCATGTTTGATTCCCATTTGATGTTGCCGTCATCTAGGGTAATTGTTATTTGCGGCGTTTCATCTGCCATGTTGTTCCTCCGTTTAATTTATCCGATAATAGAAGCAAGGGCTAAGGTAAGCACCCTAACCCCCACTCCTTTGCACGAAGACAATTGCAGCCCCAGGTTAAGCACCCAATACTATAATTGTTTTATTTAAGTTGTCAAGCATGTTGCCATGCCCGTCTTGGTCACTTGACCGAGAACCATAACCACCGATAATGGGGCGGGGAAAGAACCTCTGGAATGAGTTAGCAAAAGGACCAGAGGGAGGAAGCCCACACCCCACTACCGTGGTGGTAAGCAAGTACCCTCCCGAATGACTTAACCCCAATCCCTAAAGAAAAGCATTCGTACTTGCTATGAATCTATTATAGCAGTAATAGTAAGGCATTGCTAGTAAAAACACAGGAAATCTTTGGAATATTATTGAATCAATTCCTGACTAAGTAGGTAGGGTTTAATTGTTGACTAATCCGATAGCAATTACAGGGTTTAACTTTAATTACTACCCTACAGTAAGGAAAGCATTCCCCTATCCCAATATGTGAGATGACTCGGCAATCAATATTCACCAAAGCCAATAGTAGTAAGGGTTTTAGTTATCCACCACTCTCAGTGACCATTGCCTACTCTGTGTAGTAGTACTACCAAGCATTGTTATTCCCTCTATTAGTAATTACCTTCTTAGTAAGCATTATTGTGTGATTGTTTTGCGGCGATTTTGTTATCCGTGGATGGTTATAACATCTGGATAGATTTATCTAAAGCACTCTTAATCTGATTAAAATAATATTATCTAACCCGATTTTCTTTTTAGTTACTTTGTTTACATTGTTGACTAAGTTAGTAGGATTTTACTTCTTGCGGGATTTCTAATCTCTCTAGTTACAAGGGCTCATGACCGCCCCGCACCTTCGGTGCTCCTAGGTCTAGTGTCTTTTGCTTCGCAACGACACCTGTAGATTGAGTAACTATAATATTATTCTTACTATTTTTATTTAACTTGCTTCTAGATATATACATACTGAAAGAAAAAGAAAAAAGAGTAAAAAAGAAAAAGAAATATACTCTCTAGATAAGTATATGTATATGGCTTCCCCCCACTGTTTATCAGCCCTAAAGTTAATGCTGAATGGTCGCCGTAGCCAAGATTTTAAGCCGACACCAAGTTATTCTTTTTCCTTCCTCCATTAGCAAATGATGTGCGCCACTACATCGTGCTTGGACATGGGAGGGGAACCCGTTTCCGAAGTGAATAGCATTACCCTAGAGGAATATCCCAGCATCAGTCCTATTTGCTGGTCCTTGGGGGAATTAGCCCGTGCTTGCCCTGTCGCTTCCCAGCGAGGGGGTCTTGCTAACTTGTATCTCTAATAGTACACGATGCTGTTACCTAATGCACAACATCTGACCGAATTTCTTTTACTTTTTGTTAAGACGATTCTTCTTGTTCTGATGTCTTGTTGCTGCACGCTGTGCTGATGCCAGAAAGTCTTTATCCGACATCTTCTCCCACTTGGTGCTTATCTTGTTCGTTTTGTATTTGCGTGCCATGTTCTCTTTACAATTTGTTAAGCAGTGCTTCAATGAGTTGTGCGGTTTCGGCATCAATATCGGTGCCGTAGTCCTTTTGCACTACTCGCAATACTCTCCACAGGTCGTAGAGGACTGCATCCTTCATTTCTTGCTCGGTCAGTTCCATGTTGGACTCCTTACTAGGGGATGACATCAGTGTAGCAGATAACTTCAGACCATGTTGTAACTCTCCAAAAGAAATCTTAGAAAGTTCTGTGCATTAGGAATCAATATGTGTTACTATGTATGTATGCAGGAAAGGAAGCCTGCAGATTTAAACGAAGGATGGTTTTTATGCCAAAGAAATATGACAAAGACCAGGACAGAATCAACGAGAATGTTCTGGAAGACGACAACGGTTGCTGGATTTGGCAACTGGGTCTAGACAACTGGGGCTATGGTATGTCCCGTATTAACGGTAAGCAAGATAAGGCTCACCGTGTTGCTTATAGGGCTTTCATTGATGAGATTCCTGCGGGCAAGTCAGTGCTCCACATGTGTGATGTGCGTGCCTGCGTCAATCCTGACCACTTGTACTGCGGTACCCAGAAAGACAACATGCGTGATGCCATTGAAAGGGGTCGCTTGAACAAGACAAGAACCCGACTCACCGTGGAGCAGAAGAAGCAGTTGACTGTTCTCAAGGCCAATGGTGCAACCAAGGCTGAGATTGCCGAGGTATTCGGTGTAGCACAACAAACAGTACAGAGATATTGGAAGGATTACAATGCCAAATAAATTTAACAAAGCACAGCATAGAAAGCCAAAGGATGACCATCACAAAAAGGCAGGTAAGTTAATTATCCGCAAAGCCGATGGCACCGTAGAAGAAAAGCCAGCCATGACTAGGGCAGAAGCAGAAAAGATTATCTATGGAAAGTAATTACAAATACCGAGTTGCAGTAGTGTCAATTTGTAAAAATGAAGAACAATTTATTGAACGCTGGGCAGAAAGTGCAAAGGATGCTGATGAAATATGGCTACTTGATACTGGCTCTACTGATTCTAGTGTTGAACTTGCTAAGCGTAAAGGTGTAAATGTTTTAACTAAGACATTTGACCCATGGCGTTTTGACCATGCTCGCAACCATCTATTGGAACTTCTTCCTCCTGATATTGATTATGTTATCAATTTAGATGTTGATGAAGTGCTTGTTGCGGGCTGGCGAGAAGCATTGGAGACAGTGCACCCCGATGTCACTCGTCCACGCTACAAATATGTGTGGTCGTGGAAGAACGAGGAGACTGGCGAAGAGGGACTTGTGTACCAAGGCGACAAGATTGTTAGCAGGCATGGCTACAAGTGGAAGCACCCCGTTCACGAGGTGATGATTCCGCAGGACGGCATGCAGGAAGTGCAGGCAACTGTTGAAGGTTTGGAGATTCATCATCATCCCGACAGCACCAAGTCACGCAGTCAGTATTTGCCACTATTGATTCAGGCTGTTGCCGAAGACCCAGAAGATGACCGCAACACCTATTACTGCGCTAGGGAATTATATTTCAATGCACAGTTGGAAGCATCGGTTAATCTATTTAAAACGCACCTGAGCCTTCCTAGGGCACAATGGAGACCAGAGAGAGCATGGTCTATGCGCTACATCGCAAAGATGATTCCTGCTGAGCGTGAGCATTGGTTATTGCGTGCCGTTGCTGAGTACCCAGAAGGTCGTGAGCCATGGGTTGACTTGGCAAAGTTCTACCACGAAAAGCAATGGTGGGCATCCTGTTACTTTGCAGCGACTCGTGCCCTTGCTATTGAAAGCAAACCTCTTCTATACTTGAATGAAGAAGAAGCATGGTCATATTTGCCATGGGATTTAGCGGCACTTAGTGCTTATCACTTAAAAATGTATGACAAAGCAGTTGAATTAAATGAACAAGCATTACTATTAAATAAAGAAGATGAACGACTCGTTAAGAACCACCAGTTCTACATGATGAAGTTCTATCCAAAACTAACAACAAAAAACGAGGGAGTTTAAAATGACCATTGAAAAGTTTTATGCTAAACTTACTAAAACCGATTCATGTTGGTTGTGGACTGCGGGTAAGTATTCAAATG
>Ga0315906_10001619_pt1 | contig 33112 bp, 34 predicted proteins | sample LakEriMetagenome_4_FD_203526 | JGI IMG/M metagenome (GOLD analysis project Ga0315906, IMG submission 203526) | Freshwater fungal communities from buoy surface, Lake Erie, Ohio, United States - Buoy 2 MA122 | ecosystem: Environmental > Aquatic > Freshwater > Lake > Lake biofilm | place: USA... | reverse complement strand
CCCGATTGACGGAATGAAAATCCGTTGTCCTGGCCGTTAGACGATAGGGCCAACAGGCAAATTTTACCAAATTTTTTAAAATTTACCAAGATTTTGTTAAAATATAGGTTAATGGATTTTTTAACCAATGTCTATATTTTTATAACTTCTCTCTTTTTAAGTGTCTTACCGGCCAGAGAAATTAGAGAGGGTGTAATTTTACAACCAACAAGTTTTTATCCAATGAAAGCTGAAAATCAGGTTGAGAAAACCGTCTCAAAACTCCTTTTTAGAGGTCTATTTAAATATAACATTTATGGAGAATTAGAGAACGACCTGGCCGAAAGTTACTCAATTTCACAAGATGGCCTAGAGTACGAATTTAAACTTAAAGATAATCAATATTGGACTTCGGGGCAAAGAATAACTGCAGATGATTTACTTTATACTGCGTTTAACTCTCCGTCACTACAGGGTATCTCAATAGATAGAGTCGATGATTTAACAGTGAAATTCAGACTTCAAAATAAGTACGCTCCGTTTTTAGGGTTAATGACTCAAGGAGTTATTCCTAATAATTCTCTTGAAAAAAATAATGACTTAAACCCTATTTCATCAGGAGACTTTAGGGTAATTAATGTAAGAAGATCAGGGCCAGTAGTTAAAGAAATTGTATTATATACTTCTAATTACAAAATTGAGAAATTAATTTATAGATTTTATAATTCAGATGAGGAGTTATTCATAGCTTCAAAGTTAGGTGAAATTGATTTATTTTTATCAAACTCTGTTGAAGAATTAGATAATTTCAATGTTTATAAAGTTCCAATTTTTTCAAATTCGTATGGAATTTTTTTTAATCTTAGTAAGTCTCGTGTTCCAGATTTAGATTTTAGACAAAAGGTTTCAAAAGTAATAGATTATAAAGAGGTTTCAGATAAATTTGGGGCTTCGATAGAAGGCCCTATCTCTCGTGATCCTATTTATACCAGCAAAAAAATAAATTTTAATAAATTTGACAGAACTATTAAAGAGGACTTAAAAGGGAGAGTCCTTGAGATTAAAACAATAAATAGCAATCGAAATAAAGAACTTATGGAACTGCTTTCAACTTATATGGAAAAAAAATTAAATGTAAATCTAAGACCAATTTATTATGAACCTGAAGAATTTCTTGAAAATATCTTAAAAGAAAGAGATTTTGATGCAATATTTTTTGGAATTGAAACTATTAGAGACCCCGATAGATATGTTAACTGGCACTCGTCTGGAATAGCCCCTGGATTTAATTTTACCTCATTTCAAAATCCAACTGCCGATAAATCTTTGGAAGATGGGAGACAGGAACTAGATCTAAATAAAAGAACTTCTCATTATAATAAGTTTCAGGAAGTGTTTGATCAAAACCTACCTGCAATATTTTTATTTCACCCAACTGTGAATTACTACGTTTCAAATAGAATTTCTGGAATTGGTGAGAAGGTAACATTTGATTTATCTGATAGATACCAGGATTTCTTCAATTGGGTTGTAAATTAAGGTATAATATAGGTTCTTTATTGGTGGCCTTAGTTCAGCGGCAGAACGCCTCCCTGTGGAGGAGGATGTCATGGGTTCGATCCCCATAGGTCACCCCAATAAAATCATGAATAATTTTGCCCGCCCCTCTTTAATAATATTAATCATTGTTTTATTTTCATCCCTTACCTTTATTGGCTACAGGTGGTATGAGGATTTCGTTACATCAAAAAGTATACCTAGTTCTGAAATTGATATTTATACCCAAGTTATACCTGAAGAAAAAGTTTGTTTGAATGAGGAAGTTATTAATTTTGCATTTTATGATGATAAACCTGTAAATTTTCCAGTTAACAATAAATATGGCTTATATATTTACGCTGAGAGGCAGGATTTTTTTGAGATGGCTTCTGAGATGATAAATTCCAATGGAGGGGCTTGGGGGTATGTTTTAATTCCTTATAACGTAAAAGATAGAGATGAGAAGAGATGGAAAAGAGTGTTTAGTGATTTAACAAGATTAAAGTTAATTCCTGTTATTCAATTATGGGATGTAGATTTGGATAAGTATGAAATACAGACAAAAGAAGCTGCTCAGTTTTTAAATAAGTTTGACTGGCCTGTAAAATATCTGTATATAAGTGCTTACAATGAAATGAATGATAGAAAATTTTGGTATGGGAAAATTGATCCCAAAGGGTATGCAAGGATTTTAAATTTTACAATTCAAGAGTTTAAAAATGTAAATCCAAATTTTTTAATTATGAACGGTGCTTTTAATATTACCGCCCCAACTGATAGAAATCACATGGACGCTTTTTTATATATGTATTATATGAACGAAGAAGTTCCTGGAATTTTCAATAAATTAGATGCTTGGGCATCTCATTCTTACCCCCAACCAAATTTCTCAGGAAATCCGCTTACAATTGGAAGGTGGGGAATTAGAGCTTACGATGAGGAACTAAAATTTTTGAAACAAAATCTTGGTGTTGTGAAAGATCTACCTGTCTTTATAACAGAAACAGGTTGGGCTCATGCTGAAGGAGAATCCTATGACAAAAAATTTTTACCTGAGGATATTACTACCCAGTACATTGTCTTTGCTTTTCAAAATATCTGGTTACAAGACAATAGGGTAAGAGCTGTAATGCCTTTTACAATAAGATACGAAGCGCCTTTTGACCATTTCTCATGGATAAAAAAAGATAAATCACCCTATAAACAATTCTTAGCAATAAAAAGTTTGCCAAAAGTAAAAGGAGAGCCGCCAGTTTTAATAAAAGGAAGTTACCGTCTTGAAAAATGTGACTAAATAAAATAAATTGTAATCACTCATATTTTTAGAGGAGGGGATATGCAGATTTATCTTTTGGACGAAGAAGATAATTACATGAAGTTGCAGGTGCTTGAGGGGAATCCGTTTGGTGTTTCCTGGACTTCAAGAGTTTACCGTCGGGACAAATCTGGAAAGTGGGTATTTGTTGCTCGCTCAACTTTTGAATGTAGTCTTAGGGCTGGAGTGATACTTTCTATAAAAGGAAAGCAGCATAAGGTCGCAAGGTTCTATGTTCAAAAAGTTATTTGATTACAAAACCCTCATTGTATATAATAATACTTTGAGGGTTTATTTCTATGGGTTTTACCAAAAAAGAAAAAAATTTTATTTTAAAAAACTATAGCGAACTTTCTATTGCTAAAATTGCAGAAATTTTAAATTGCAGAGAAAAACAAATTTCAGATTTTTTAATTACTCAAGATATATTGGTTTTAAAAAAAGAAAAGAAACCTAATTCTAAAGTAAGAGAAGTTATTTTTGGAGATTTCGAATACAAAAATATCAAGCAAGTTTTTTTCGAAAATGCTACTTTTTGGGTTTCTATTTTTGTTTTAGTTTTCTTACTTTATTTTAGAAGCTTTGAATCAATTCTTCTTTCTGATGAAATCTCTATGTTTAATGATTTCGCAAAAGGAAACATAAATTGGGCGAACTTAGTTTATGGTTCTGCAGTGAATCATTTTTGGTCATATTTAATTTTTGGATACACCCCTTGGGCAAATAGACTAATTACCTTACTTTTACACTTATTTAACTTGGTTTTATTTTTTACATTGTTTAGAAATTTTATATCTGAGAAGATACTAAAAATTGCTGTTTTACTAATTTCAGTTCATTCTTTAATTGTCGAACCTATAACATGGATTGCTGCTAATCCGTATGTTTACCACGCATTAGTTTTCATGTTAATAATGTATTTTTCTTTTCTATATGAGAGAAAAAATAATTTAATTTTTTTGTTTCTTTACTATTTATTAGTACTAAATTTCACTCTAACAGGAGGTCATACCAACTTTACACCTATTTTAGCAATCATATTTAACTTATTTATATTAAAAAGAAGTTTTAAAAAAGAAGCAGTGTTGTCATTTTGGTTATTATTATTAATACCTTATTATTCATTAACTAACAAAACTGCTGTTGAAAGTAGAGTTGCATCTCTTACTACAGGCCCATACCTAGAAAAATTTATTCAAACCTTACCCTTTACTACAGCTAAATCTCTAGAAATTGTTATTATCCCTTATAACCTAGCATTATTTCATGAGGAAACTTTAACTCCAGTTTATTATGGTTTTGCTAGACTGTTTACTTTATTTTTCTTTGGATTAGTTATTTATCTTTTTTTCCAAAAAGAAAAAATTTATTTTGGTTTAGTTGCAGTTGCAGTTGCTTCGTGCATATATATATTTTCACCAATTCAAATTGCATGGTTTGTAGCAGAGAGATATATGTATTTTTCAGTTTTTATTGCTTGTTTATTTATTGCAATTTTTGCAAATTATTTAAACAATAAAGTTTCAAATCTGGGTAACTTGTTGGTTTTGGCATACTTTTTTATATTTCTATTTGTATCATTTTTTAGATTTGATGCTTGGAGTGACATGACTAAGCTTTGGGAGTCAAATGTAATTGTATCTCCAGATAGCTATAGGGTAAGAAATAATTTAGCTGAATCTTATACAAAAAGTCAACAATACGACAAAGCAACTGAGCAATATTTGAATGCTATTAGAATAAATCCAAATTTCGTTGAAGCATACTTTAATTTATCTAATGCATATTTAATGCAAACAAAACTTTCAGAAGCTGAGGCTTACTTAAAAAAATCTATAGAAATGAGTCCTACTCTATTGGAAGCCTACATTAGACTTGCTATTATAAAAGGAAGTCAGAATGATTTCTCAGCAGCTTATGGTTATATAGAGCAAGCACGTAAAATTGATCCAAATTCTGATATTATTAACAAATTCGTAGAGGAACTAAAAAAATATGAAGCTCAACAAAAGAACTAAAATAATAGCGACAGTTGGTCCGGCTTGTGAAAATCCGGAAGTAATGTCCGAACTTATTAAATCAGGTGTTAATGTATTTAGATTTAATATGAAGCACGGAGATGTTGCTTGGCACAAAAAATATATTACTCAGGCCCGAGAAATCTCTAAAAATTTGGGGGTAAGTATCGGTGTGTTAATTGATCTGCAAGGTCCTGAGGTAAGAATCAAAACATTTAATAATAAGGTTTTGGATATTAAAAAGGGAGATTTAATTAAATTTACAAATAAAATTGAAAATTTAAATGATGAGGAGAAGGTTATATATTCATCACAAGCAAATATAGTAACCTCTCTTGAGGCTGGAGATAGAATTGTAATAGATGATGGAGCTTTATTTTTTACAGTAAGGGAAAAAGGTACCGATTTTATAAATATGGAATCTCATTCGGAAAACCCTCTTAAAAATAATAAATCTTTAAACTTAATCGATAAAGACATTGATTTACCTTCGCTAACAGAAGAAGATAAGGTAAGGTTAACTGTTGCAGAGGAAATGAAAGTTGATTTTATTGCTCTTTCTTTCGTAAGAGAGGTTAATGATATTAAATTTCTGAAAGAAGAAATGAAGTCAAGAAATATTGAAGCTAAGATTATCTCTAAAATAGAAAATAAAAAAGGAATTCAAAATATCGACTCTATAATTGAAGAATCGTATGGAATAATGGTTGCAAGGGGTGACCTAGGGATTGAAACCCCTATAGAAGGGGTTACCTTTATTCAAAAAGAACTTATTAAGAGATGTAGAGCAAAATCCAAGCCAGTTATTGTTGCTACGCAGATGTTAGAGTCTATGATTAATTCTAAATTCCCTACAAGAGCTGAAGCAGCTGACGTTGCTAATGCAGTTTTTGATTATACAGACTGTGTTATGCTTTCTGGAGAAACTGCTTATGGAGCTAATCCTATAGACGTGGTTCAAATAATGTCAAAAATCTGTTCTTATAATGAAACAGTAATTCCTGAATCTACCTTTGAGTATAAAGATTTTGATAATACCAAATATATTGCGCAAGCTGCATTTAATATTTCAAAAGCCCATAATATTAATAAAATTGTTGCTTTAACTGAGACTGGTTACACCTCAAGAGTTCTTGCAGCGCTAAGACCAAGAGCTGATATTATTACTGTTTCAGACTTTGATGAGGCTGTTTCTCTTTTAAACATGTCTTATGGTGTTTATGCTTTTAAAACTAAATATTCAATCTCTGACTTAAGCTCCTATGACAAAATAATGGAGGAATTAGTTTCTCAGAATATTTTAGAAAAAGGTGAAACAGTAATTGCAATACATGGTCAAAAATTTGGGTTACCTGGTGGAACTAACTCTTTAATGATCGTACAGGTTTAGTTGTATAAAAAATAAATTAAGGTAAAATAGGTTTATGAATTCAAATAATAATTTAAAAATATTGCTTGTATCTTTTGCTCTTTTTTCAATTATTGGTGCGTACTATATAGGTTATTTAACTGCAAGACTAGGGCTATCTGCACCGTTTATCCCAAATACCGGGATTGTTGGTAATAATAATCAGCCTCAAAACAATCAACCAGAAATGAAGCTTGTTGAAGAAGTTTCTCCTATAGAATTATCTGGTGATGAAGTATTTATAGGTAATCCTAATTCAAAAATGGTTTTAGTTACTTTTACAGATTTTGAATGTCCTTTCTGTGCTAGATTTCACCCAGGCTTGACTGATTTACAAAAATCTACTAATTCAAAATTAGTATATAAGCACTTTCCTTTAGGTTTTCATGCTAATGCAAAAAATTTCGCTAATTTATTTGAATGTGTTGCCAAAAATAGTTCTTCCTCAAATGCAGGTACTTTCTCAGATGAGTTATTTGCCGAAAATCTAAAATTGCAAGGTCAAATTACATTAGATGTTGCTAAAAAGTTAGCAAATAAATTTATAAATGATCAAACTATTCAAAACTGTTCAAATGATAGTGCTATAAATTCAAAGATAGATGCTCATTACAATGAAGGCTTGCAACTAGGTATTCAAGGAACTCCTGCTTTATACATTATCAATACTGAAACAAAAAAAGCAGTTAGAATTAACGGCGCTCTTGATAAATCAGCTTTAACTGCTGAGTTTGATAAAATAAAATAATGTCAGGAAAACTTTTTATTGTTGCTTCCCCAATTGGAAATTTAGAAGATATTTCTTTTAGGGCAGTTAGTACCTTAAAAGAAGTTGATTTTATATTATCTGAAGACACTAGGGAGACACAAAAAATTCTTAATCATTTCTCAATTTCAAAGCCTCAAATTTCTTATAGAGATCAAAATCATCAGTTAGTTATAAATAGAATTAAAGATATTCTAAGCGATGGTTTAAATCTGGCCCTTTTATCCGATAGAGGAACTCCTTTGATTTCTGATCCTGGGTTTAAGTTAGTTAGGGATGTGATTAATGCTGGCTTTAAGGTTGAATCCATCCCCGGACCTTCTTCTGTTATCTCAGCTTTAGTTGTATCTGGACTCCCGACCGATAGATTTATTTTTTTGGGTTTTCTTCCAAAATCTGAAAAACAAAGACTAGAGATGCTAGAAAAATATGGAAATGTTGAAAGTACTTTGATATTATTTGAATCTCCGTTTAGAATTGTTAAACTTTTAGAAGAAGTTAAGCTTTCTTTAGGCGAAAGAGATGTTGTAGTTGCCAAGGAACTTACTAAGCTTCATGAAGAAGTATACAGATTCAATTTAAGAGAGTTAGAATCACAAAAGATTGATACAAGGGGTGAATTTGTTGTTTTAATATCAAAATAAACTATGGATAAAAATATTTTAGAGCAAGAAAATAAAAAGGCTAAAGAGGTTGTATCTTTAGTATCTACTAAAGTAGAAAGATTAAATAATACTGTAAATAGTCTTCAAAACGAAACAATCAAAGAATTAACACTAATTAGGGAAAATGCTTTAACTTACATGGACATGCTTGATACTATGGAGAGTTTGCAAAGACAAATTGATGCTTTAGATATAAAGAAAATTGTTGAAGATTTAAATCAATTAGATTACCTAAAAAATAACCCTTTTTTTGCAAGAATTGATCTAAAAGATAAAGTTGATGGGGGTGTTGAGCCGTATTATATTGCTAAATTTGGATTTATACACGAATCGGTTCCGGTGGTTATAGACTGGAGAGCCAAATTAGCAACTATTTACTATAAATATAGGTATCCTCAAGATGATGTTTCCTATACAGTTGAAGATCAAAAATTTTCTTTTGATATGAAACTAAAAAGAACTTTCGAGATTGACAATGGTCAGATTGTGAAATATTTTAATAACGATATCCAGTTATCAGAAAATGAAATCATTATTGAAAAAATTAAGGATAGAACTGGAGGTGTTTTAGAAGATATTGTTGAAACAATTCAACAAGATCAAATGGAAATTATCGAATCAGATCCAAGAGAGGTATGTGTAGTTCAGGGTTGTGTAGGATCTGGTAAATCGACTGTTGCTATCCATAAACTATCTTATATTTTCTTTAATTTCCCAAATATTATTCAACCAGATAAATCTATTCTTGTTTCAAAAAATAGGGTTTTAGTTGATTACCTTTCTTCCTTATTTCCAAAATTAGGGATATTTGATTTAAAGTATATGACAACTAGAGATTTGATATTTAGACATTTAACTTTAGAAGGCATAAAAAATAAGTTTAATTTAGGTGTAAATACAGATATTTCAGAATTCAATCAAGAATTTTATTTAAACTTTGTATCAAAAATTAATAAATCTAAAGAAGAATGCTTTAATGAAATTACTGAAATATTACAAAAAGAGAAGTATGTTGATTTAGTTAGTTTTAAATTTAATTATCAAAGACCAATTATTGAAAATTTAAATGAATTAGTAAAAGATATTTCGGAAACAATTGCGGATATAAGAGAAGAGATAAAAGAAGATCCTAACTCAATTTTTGTATTAAAGCTCAAAGATACTATTTCTAGACTTAACAGTCTAAAAACTGAGGTTAACTCAAAAAAAACTCAAATTATAAATCTTCATTTTTCTCAAATTGTAAAAGATTACAATTTAGATGGGTTTTTGGGCTATAAAGAAGCCTTGTTATATCTGCTAATTTTTCATGAGTATTATGGTTTTAGCAAAAATCCTGTATATGAGTATTGCGTACTAGATGAAGCCCAGGATATGTCGATTATGGAACTTTTCTTTTTAAAGAAGATAGTCGTAAATAGTAGGTTTTGTATAATTGGGGATCTAAATCAAAATATTCATAATAATCCTTTATCTGATTGGTCGGATTTTAATGTACTCTTTGAACAATCTAAGATTTCTACTTTTAAACTTGAGACAAACTATAGATCAACCAAGAATATTGTTGATTTTGCGAATAATATTTTAAAACCTTTTACAAATGTTTACTTACCAAAGCCTATTGAAAAAATAGGCGAGGAGGTTAAAAGTTTTTCATTAGATGGAAAGCCAGATCTTTTAATTGATCAAGTTCTTGAGGATTACAAAAATCTCAATAAAAGTATTGGAATTGTATTAAATAACCATATTTTAAAGGACGAGATTATTTCTAAATTAAAGGAAAAAATTGATGATCCAGAAAAACTTATTATCTTAGAGGAGATTAAGAAAAGTTTTTATACTCCTAGAGGAATTTATATTTTGGATTTTGAAAACTGTAAAGGTCTTGAATTTAATAAAGTCTATTTATTAGGTTTTGACTTAGAAAAAATTAAAGATTTTGATACAGCTAAAAAAGCATTTGTTGGTGTAACTAGGGCTATGAATGAGCTGATTGTAATGAATTAATAAATAATAATATCTATATCCGCTCTATCTTCAATAACTGGTTCTTCGAATGTAAAGAATTTAGCGTCAACTTTTTTATCGTTTACAAATATTTCAAAATTCTTAGAATTGTTTATTTTTAAAATCTCTTTTCCCTCGTAATACTCAATAAATTCGATATTTATTGAATCTATATCATTTATAACTGAAAATAAATCTTTTAATTCTTTAGTAAAATAAATAATTTCTTTACCGTTATTTACTCTTAAAAAGTATTTGTATTCGACAAACTTTTCCTTTTTATCCTGTGAAACTCTGGTAAATTTCTTATATTCATATCCAGCATAAAAAATTGAAACAATTATAAGGTAAGCAAGTATAGTTAAGCCAATTTTTAATAAATCAACGTTATATTCTCTGGAAAATAGATTTTTAATTTTTTCATTTATCTTTTTCATGTTAAAATTACTTTATGAATTTCAAGAAATTCCTATTAATTGTTATTATACCAGTATTAGTACTTGGTCTTCTAGTTTATTTTTTTACTAAAAAAGAGACAATTAAAGTGAAGAAGGTGTCAACTCAATCAGTTGATGTTCTAAAAACAGTTTCTGCGTCAGGTTCGATAAAATCAACTGTTGAGTCAGAAGTAGCTTTTCCAGTCTCAGGCAAATTAATCAACATTTATAAAAAAGAAGGGGACGTAGTAAGAGAGGGTGAGTTAATTGCTCAGGTTTATAATGAAGATCTTTATTTTGAAGCTCAGTCCTCTAAGAAAAGAAAAGATGCGGCTCAGAAAGCAAGAGATATTTATATAGGTAACTATTCAGATGATCATGGAGAAGTTGGTGGTACTGAACTTTACGAAGATAACATCAAAAAGCTTACAGACGAACTTAGAGTTCAAGATAATTTATATAAATCTTCCTTAGCAACTTTGAAGAAAACTTACCTTTACTCACCATTTGATGGAACAATAACAAAAATGCCCTATGATTTAGGGGAAGTAGTAAGCGTTAGCAATTCAATTATTGTTTCAAATTTAAATGCACTAGAGTTTCAAGCTGATTTAGATCAAGAAGATTACAAGTTTGTTAAAAAAGAACAAGAGTCGGAAATTGTCTTAGACTCTTATCCTGACGATGTATTTAAAGGTAAGATTATTTCTGTTCCTTTTTATGTGGATGAGGAATCTTCAACTAGAACTTTTAAACTTAAAATTAGTATTGAAAATGTCGATAACAAAATTGTTAAAGGTATGACTGGGGATGTGAATATTGTTGTTGATAAAGCTGTAAATTCTAAAGCATTGCCGTTTGACTCTGTGTTTACAGAAGAAGGTACAAACAAGACTTTTGTATGGATTGTAAATGAATCTAACCAAATCACAAAAAAATATGTAGATATTGGGCTTGAAGGGGATACTTTAACTCAAATTAAAAGCGAGATTCCTGAGTTTGTGGTTGTTCCTGACTCTAGCTCCAAAACAATAAAGGAGGGAGCTTTAGCTTCCTTCTAATGTCTAAAGACGTTGTACTTTCACTTAAAAATGTTTCCAAAGTTTATCAAGTTGGTGACCAGAAAATTTACGCTTTAAAAAGCGTTTCTTTCGATATTCATCGAGGTGACTTTATTTCAATTGTCGGTAAATCTGGAAGTGGTAAATCTACTTTAATGCATATTATTGGTTTACTAGACTCTCCTACAACAGGAGAGGTAATTCTTAATGGAAAAAATGTTTCAAAACACGAAGAGAAATACTTAGCAAAAGTCAGAAATGAAGAAATTGGTTTTGTTTTTCAAGCTTTTAATCTTCTTTCTAGAGCCTCTGCTCTAGAAAATGTTATGCTTCCCTTATCTTATTCAAATATCCCAAAAAAAGATTGGCTTAAAAAATCGGAAGAAATGCTTGATTTAGTAGATTTAAGAGAGAGAATGAATAACAAATCTAATGAGTTATCTGGAGGCCAGAAACAAAGGGTTGCTATTGCTAGGGCTTTAGTTAATAACCCTTCTATTATTTTAGCCGACGAACCAACTGGAAATCTAGATTCTAAAACTGGTCAGGAAATTATCAAAAAATTTATTGAACTAAACAAATTAGGAAAGACAATAATTTTAGTTACCCACGATAACGACTTGGCAAAAATTGCTAATGAGATATTTACTATTAAAGATGGGGAGATAGTATCGCATGATAAATGAACTTTTTGCAACTGCATTTAAATCCCTTCTATCTAATAAGACAAGAACATTTCTTACAATGCTAGGGATTATTATCGGAGTTTTTTCAGTTATTACTTTAATTTCTGTAGGAGAAGGAATACAAAATTATGTTACCAAGCAATTTGCAAGTCTTGGTTCTAACTTAGTATTTGTCACACCAGGAAAATTAAATTTAAGAGGAGACCCTGGGGCTAATTTTTTAACTAATAAACTCGATGAAAAACATTTAGAATTGGTAGAAAAATACGCTTCCGACTATGTTGAACATATTACTCCACTTATGGAGATTGGTAAGTCACTTAGTTATAAAAATAAAACCTACTATACCGAATTACAAGCTCTTAATGAATTAGGAGATAAAACTTATAATATAGGATTAAAAAAAGGAAGGTTTTTTTCTAGAAATGAGGTTAACGCCTCAATTAAAGTTGTAGTAATTGGATCTGAAGTTGAAAAAGAATTATTTTCTAACCAAGACCCTGTGGGTAAGTCTTTAAAAATTGATGATAAAACTTTTGAAATTATAGGCGTAGCGGCAGAAAAAGGAAGCTCTTTGGATAGAAGAGTTTTTTTACCCTACACTTCTGCAAAAAAATATTTTAATATTCAAAGATTTTCAGCTTTAGTAATGAGAGCTAAAGCAGCTGAAAGCGTAGATTCTGCTATGAAAAGAGTTGAAATCGCCTTATTAAGGGATTTAGATGAAGATGAATTTACAGCAATTTCCCAAAAGGATCTTTTAGGGTCATTCACTAATATTTTATCAACTATCACTTTAGGTATAGGAGCTATAGCTGCAATATCTCTTCTTGTAGGAGGAATAGGGATTATGAATATCATGCTTGTTACCGTTACTGAAAGAACAAGGGAAATTGGACTTAGAAAAGCGGTCGGAGCAACTCCAAATAATATCGCAACCCAATTTTTAATTGAAGCAACCACTCTTTCTATGTTAGGCGGTTTTATTGGAATGGCCTTAGCTGGTTTAACGGTATTCTTAATTAGAACTTATGGAAATTTTGACGCTACTATTCCGTCCTGGGCATTAGTTCTTGCCTTTTTCTTCTCTTTACTAGTAGGAGTTTTATTTGGTACCTACCCTGCAATTAAAGCTGCCAAGAAGGACCCTATCGAAGCTCTGCGCTACGAATAAGGTATAATACCTTTACTATAACTGCCTCTATAGCTCAGCGGATTAGAGCACTTCGCTTCGGACGAAGGGGTCGGGAGTTCGAATCTCTCTAGAGGCACCATGAAATTTACAAATTTAAAAGTTTATTACATTTTAATATCTACAAATAATTTATGGTTTATCACTTCAAACTGGCTTAACTTTTGGTTAAAATATATGACCTTAAAAGAAGTAGGTATTATAGATGCGATGGCCTTTTTAACAGGAATTTTACTTGAATTTCCCTCTGGTATAGTTTCCGATAGGTTAGGAAGAAAGCAGACCTTATTTTTATCTCAAGCTTTTCAGTTACTAGGCTCACTTATTGTTACTCTTTCTTCGAGTGTCTTTGAGATTGGGGTTGGTTTTGTAATATTCCAAATTGGAGTAGCCTTTTATTCAGGAACAATAGAATCCTTTGGTTATGAATCGGCTATTCGAGAAGATAAAAACTATACTAGTGTTTTAACAAACTCAGGAATTATATCCAATTTTTCATATCTCTTTTCATTGGTTGTAGGGGGTTATTTATATCTTGTAAATCAAAACATTCCAAATATTTTATTTACCTTAAGTTTTGTTATCGGATTCATTGTTTTATTTTTCAGTAAAGAAAGTATAAAAATTTTGGAGGAAAGTATTTCTTTTGATTTGAAAATAAAATTTAACATTTATACAATTTTTCTATTTATATTACTAATGACGATATCTTTCTCCTTTGATTATGGGTTTTTAAAGCTAGTAATTTTAGAAAAATTTTCAGATTTAAACTCAAGTTTCTGGTATATATTTGGTGCAACTCTTTCGTCACTTTTTCTTTCAGGTTTTCTTTTAAAAAGAATTAAATCATTTAACTTTAGCTTAATTGTGGTTTTAGCCTCTTTATTAGTATCCTTATCCTTAATTTTTTATACCTTTATTCCTTTATTTTTGTTTCTTTCATTTTCTGCAATCTTTGTCTATCAGTTATCTCTAAAATATATTAATGAGAGAGTTGGCGATTCCCAAAGAGCAAGTGTTATATCCCTTTTTAATCTTTTGTATAAGCTACCTTATGTTTTAATTGCCCTATTTTTGGGGTATAATCTAGCATAATTCGGTTGTTTTGGGGGCGTAGCTCAGTGGCAGAGTAGCTGGCTCTTAACCAGTTTGTCGTGAGTTCGAATCTCACCGCCCTCACCAATTATTTGAAAATTCTCCAAAAGGCTTCCCCATTTAGATAGATTACTCTATCCAAAACCGAATTTTTGATCATGTTATCCCCTCTTTGAAGAGGTAGAATCTTAACATACTTTTTAGATGTGGCTTTATTTGGGTCAATCCTTTCAACATCTATACTTGAGGAATACTTAATCTCATCATAATTAAAGGCAGTAATTTTAAATTCTGGGTAATCCTTTATTGCTTCTACTAGAAGTAAATATCCTATCCCTCCTTGGTTTATATAAATTCTTTCTTGAGCTTTTTGCAAACCACCCCAAAGCGGGCTATAGAATGCAAAATAATAGGGATGTATCTGAAAATTTATTATGATTGTTATAACTGTAAATAACATAACAGTTATTTTTAAGAATATGTTGTTAATTTGAGACCAAAATTTTTTTAAGTAGTAAGCAACAACAATCATGAGTGGTGGAAAAATTATTGAAATATACCTATCAGTTTTTTTAGAAGAATACATAATAATCAACAAGTAAGTGACTATTAGAAGTGAGAGGAAAACTATTAAAGTATCTTTTTCAACTTTAATTTTTTTATTTTTATAGATAGTGTAAATGTTATAACAAAGTAAGGTAATAATTGTTAAATAGATCATAGGGGAAATTCTATAGTTTAGAATCCAGAGATAAAATTTAACACCAGGGTCTGGAAGTTCGTAACCGTTAACAAAATGCATAAAATTATCATCTCCTCCAAGTCCGGTACTTAGAGCACCTTTAATGTAGATGTTTGTAAGAGTATCGGTAGGCTTAACCCACATGCTTGGAAAAAATATTGTAAAAATTGCAAAAGAAATTAAAACATTATAAACAAAAAATTTAAAAGGTTTTAAAGAGATTTTCCCATTTACAGCAAAATAAAAAGCCAGAAGAAACTGAAAAAGAATTGAAATTCCAAATACTGACTTAGTTAGTAGACCAATACCTGAATAAATTGATGTAATTATTAAATATCTCTTTTCATTTGTTTTTAAGAATAAATAAAAGCTAACAATACTTAGGGTTATTGAAACTGCTAAAAAAGAATCCATGTGAAGATTTCTTGTTAGACCTATAAAATAGGTATCAAAAGTTAGAAAAATTAAAAATGAAAGGGCAATAAACTTACCATAAAGTATGTTTATTAATTGAGCTAATAAAAAAACGGAACCTAAGGTAATAATTACCATAAAAATCTTGGTATATTGATTAAACGTAGGGAAAAGATTATAGGGTATTTCTTTGAACGTATCAAAATTTAAATTGTTTGAAAATTTAAAGACTTCAACACCTAATTTAATAATATACATGAAAGAAACACCTGGATGGTACTGTTGATAGGTATTTTCAAAATCACCAGAATTTAAAGCTGTAAAAAATCTTTCAGATCTTAGATACCATCTATATTGATCTTCGTTTATATTTTCAAAACCTAGGTTATGGAAATAAAAAAAATATATAAAAATAAAAAAAACTATAAAAAATGGAAATTTTAAGTATTTAATCATTTCAATTCGGATTCAAGACGAAGTGCGAATTCGTCCCAATAATTTTTACCAAAATCACTTTGAAATGTGAAGTAAAAATCAGAGAAATTTTCAAAATATAATTTTTTAGCAACATATAGTGTATTTTTAGCTTTGTCTAATTCTCCAAGTTCCTTATGAATTTGAGCTTTAAAAAAGAGGAACCATGACTTAAGAAATTCAATATCAGTTTCTAAGGTATCGACCAAGTTAGATATTTCTTGTAAGATTATTTTTTTGGAAGTCGGGTTTAATTGATAACATAAAATCTTCACTATTCTTAGATAATTTAAATATAAAAGTAACTTTTTGTTGATATTAAAACTTTTATCTTCTTTTGTAATTTGAATTGCTTCCTCTAGCATATTGATTGAATGAACTAAGAAATTTCTCTTTCTTTTTGGGTCTTCGTCAAAAGAGGCGAATTTTAAATCCGAAATTCTTTTTTGCTCAAGTAAATTATAAAATCCTTCAGAATTTTTTATTTTAAGATCTTTCATTTTAAAAAGATTGAGTAAATCAAGTTCTGAGGCTTTCTTTTCAAATTGAGTTTCAGATCCTAAAGCTTTATGAAGCTTTCTTGAAATATCAACTAATAAATCAAAATCTAGCATATTAAAAATTATACTTTAAATATATAATAAATTGTAGTTATGCATAACTTACTGTCCTATAAAGTTGATAACTTGGTCAAAGAATTTAAATCCGATTTAAAAAGAGGATTAAGTGATTCTCAATTTAAAGTAAACTCCGAATTGTATGGAAAAAATGTAATTCATAAAGAAGAGTTTTCAGCTTTCAAAATATTGCTTTCTCAGTTTAATGTTTTTGTATTTCTACTTATTTTTTCAAGTTTATTTTCTCTATATTTAGGTGAGTTTATTGATTTTTTGTTTATTATGGTTTTTGTTGTCTTAGATGTGACACTTGGTTTCTTTCAAGAATACAAATCAGAAAAAACAGCAAAATTACTTGAAAAGTACTCAAATTATTCTGTTTTAGTTGTAAGAGATGGTAAAGAGATGGTTTTAGATCACGAAGAGCTGGTCCCTGGAGATATAGTTGAAATTAAAGCTGGGGATATTATTCCGGCTGATATTAAAATATTTGAATCTAACGATCTTTTCTTAAATGAATCAGTTATAAGTGGTGAATCTAAGCCGGTTTTTAAAAGCACTCATCAGATAAAAAGTGCAGATCCAATTTTGTTATCTGGAACATCTGTGATAAAGGGATACGCAAGAGGAATTGTTGTTTATACTGGTAAAAATTCACGAATTGGACATATTTCAAAACTTTCAACTTCTACAGAATCAATAAGTGTCTATGAAAAAGAGGCTAAAAAATTAAGTAACTTTATTTTCAAATTAGTAGCTGTTTCCTTAACCGTGGCTCTAGTTTTTAATTATTATTTTGATTTTCAGGATTCCTCAAAGTTTATTCTTTATTCGATTGCCTTAGCGGTTACAGTTATTCCTGAAGCTTTACCTTTGGTAATCACATTCTCTTTATCAAACGGTGCTTTAAAGCTATTTAAGAATAAGGTTTTGGTAAAAAGACTTACAGCAATTGAAGACTTAGGTGGTATAGAGGTCTTATGTAGTGATAAAACCGGGACTTTAACTGAAAATAAATTAAAAATTGCCAATACTATCTCTATAAATGGTTTTGATTTAGGTAAATTAGCCTTTATGTCTATTTCTCAAATCGGAGAGCACGATAGCTTTGATTTAGCAATTATTGAATACTATAAATATACTTTCAAATATAATATTTTAAATGAAATCCCTTTTGATCCAATCAGAAGAAGATCCTCACGGTTAGTAACTTACGATAAAAAAAATCATTTAATAATCAAAGGTGCCTTTGAAACCTTAAATAAATTTGATCATATTAGTGAAACTCAAAGAAAAAAACTTATTGAGTTTAATCAATCTGAATCCGAAAAGGGAAGAAGGGTATTAGTTTTCGGACATTCTGAAATCGAAAAAGATACTTTAGATGAAAAAGATGAGAAGAAGATTACAATCTGTGGTGCTATTTCTTTCGAGGATCCTATAAGATTTTCCGCCTTTGACTCTATAAAAAAAGCTAAAGAATTAAATGTAGATGTCAGAATTCTAACTGGAGATTCAAAAGAAATTGCTTTTTATGTTGCGGAAAAAGTAGGTTTGGCTAATTCGATTGAGGATGTAATTTCATCCGAAGACTTAAATAAATTTAAAGGGGAAGAGTTAAGAGAGATAATATATAAAACAAAAGTTTTTTGCCGAGTAAGTCCTGAGGAAAAATATCAGATTATTAAAACCTTACAACATTCTTTTCAGGTAGGTTATTTAGGTGATGGTATAAACGATGCTCCCTCTTTGAAAGTAGCTAATGTTGGAATAGCAGTTTCAAATTCTTCTGATATTGCAAAATCATCGGCCGATATCATATTAACTAAAAAATCTTTAGAAGTTTTAATAGACGGAATTTTAGAAGGAAGAAAGATTTTTTACAATATTACAAAATATATAAAAATTACAATTTCCTCAAATTTTGGAAATTATTTTGCTATGTTGTTTTCAGTCTTTTTTGTTCCTTTTTTACCATTAAAACCAATCCAAATTTTACTCTTAAATTTTGTTTCTGATGTACCTCTCATGAGTGTCTCAACAGATAATGTAGATAACATAGAATTAAAAAAGCCTTCTCGTTCTAATTTTGATAAATTATTGAGATTAATAATTATAATGGGATTGATTTCAACCGTATTTGATTTTATAGTTTTCTTTTATTTTAGAACTTTTGGGGAGGGTGTTTTACAATCAGCGTGGTTTTTAACTTCTGTTTTAACAGAAATTTTAATTATCTTTTCACTTAGAACTCCTCAATTTTTCTTGAAAGGCCCAAAACCAAGCTTTATTTTGAGTTTTGTAAGTGTCTTAACAATCGGCCTCACTGTTTTAAGTATTTTTTACCAACCTTTATCCCAGTTTTTTGGATTTATAGCTCTTGAGATTAATCACTTATTAGTAATTTTTGGCCTTGTTTTAACTTATTTTATTTTTTCAGAACTATCAAAATTATTTTTTAAATCAAAATTAAATGAGAAATATATTTGAGAGCAAACATTCAAATAAAAATCCCGAGTTGGATCCTGCATTTCAGGAATTTATAAGTTTAAAAGAAAAGGAATTTAATGGAGATATAACTTTTGAAGAGCTTGTTAAGTTATTATCTTTGGAATTTCAGCAATTTAATTCCAAGTAGTATAATACAATTGTTTAACGCGCAGGTGGCGGAATTGGTATACGCGCAACGTTGAGGTCGTTGTGGGGTAAAACCTGTGCAGGTTCGAGTCCTGTTCTGCGCACCATAAATTAGAAAAGAAACGGGGCGGTGGAAAATCTTTCCACCGCCCCTATTAAATTATTTTACATAATGTGAAATTGCCATAAGGTCATTACGACAAATATCACATAAAACATATCCGTTCAAACGATCTTGGGTAATTCGGACCCAATCTTGAACATTCATTCCTTGTCGCATAAGGCACCGATTTGTGCAATGTTTGCCTAAGGAATCTTCAACTGCAATATTTCGGTAGTCCGGAACAATTCCCAAAACGTGACCGAATTCATGCATAGTGAGCGTTTTAAGACACTCAAGCCCCAGGCTTTCCTGCATCGATTCAAATCGGGAATAGGAAACTGTCATTCCCAATTCTGGAACAGCTAGTCCCAAGCAATAATTCAATCCTTCTACAAAGAGGTCTTTCTTTGTTAGGAATAAATCAATATGCTTTTTACCGTCCTGCCAAGGTTCACAAGCGAACAACGCCAACATGTGTTGGGCATTTATTTGATTGCGTGCTTGATTAAACGATTGAGTAACATACCAGTCAACTGAGTTGAATGGAGCAAGATACGACTGGCTTTGCCAGTTTACATCTCGCCACAAACCCAAATCCTGAATTTCAAATTCACGATTTGAAAATTCAACCATTTCCAGAATGGCTTCAACAAAGAAAGCTTTGTTGTTTGTCGAGGTACCGAAATCATTCATTAAATGAACTTTCATCTCTACTCCCCTATTAGATTGTTCGGATCAAAATCCGGTAATTTGACTCGAATTTGCTTAACTAACTCTACAAAGTCAAATGAAGTCACTTCATAGTGACCTATGACAGTTTTAACCTGTGACTCGGATATAAACCCAAGTTGAAGGCCACGAATTACTGCCAGAAACTTGGCAGCATCTTCACAGCATGACGAGTATACTTTGAAAATATCCTGATCGTGGATCATAAACATATCCAAAGTAATGAAATACCCAACAAAACCCATGCCAGAGCTTGGGTCGATTTGTCGGTAGTCCTTGACCACAGAAACCAACGCGTTAACGCTTCCCGGTACTCCGTTAGTTAAAGCGTGTATCATGGCTTCGAAAGTCATTTCTTCTGACATTCTCATCTCTCTTACTCCTTATTGAAAGAACTTAAGAATTTTACATTTTTATAGGTTATATGTCAAATGAAGATAAAAGAAAAGGCTCCGTGGCGCAAAGCGCCACGGAGCCTGAGTAATTACATCTCATAACCTTCGGCGAAATTACCAAGAATTCCTCGAATTTGAGATATAAGAATAAAGAAATCAATCTTTAAAACCTTGCTAGATGCAAAGTGTTTGATTTCTTCCGGACTAATAAGTCCTAATTGCAGACCACGCAGAATGGATATTGTTTTAACAATTTCCATTTCACAAAGTCGGGAATGGATATTCCAGAGGTTACCGTCATAGATATGAAACATATCCATGGTGAAAAGGTAACCAAAAATATCCATGGCATTCTCAGGATCAACTTTTTTGTGATCTGCCATAATCCCAGCCAGAACCGCAATAGTTCCTGGGGTACCGTTTGAAATGGCGTGCACCATCTCTTCAAGACTCATAGTGTGCTTTAGTCTGCTCATTTTACCTCCTAATATAAGCGGACTGAAAATATAACATTTTATAGGTTATATTTCAAGATATTTAAAAAAAGATGGGGCGGTGTGTGCATTTGCACACACCGCCCCATCATTTCCAAATTACTAAAATTACTTAGTAAATTCTCCGGCTAAAAAGTGGAAATAATCTTCAGATCTTTCCCAAGAGATAATTTCTTCAGGTCTAAACCAGTTTTTTACTTCATTTTCAGCTTCTTCTAAATTTCCAGAAGCGTGAATCATGTTTTTACAAGCAGAACCTATCATGTTAGCTAAATCAGGAGAATTTATAGAATAATCTCCTCTAATTGTTCCCGGTAGTGCTTTGGAAGGTATTGTAGATCCAATAATTTTTCTAACAGAAGCTACAGCGTGAATTCCTTCAAATACAATTGCTAAAACTGGCCCAGAAGATAGGTAGGCATAATTCCATTCTAAAATTCTTTTACCAATTTCTAAAGCATCAGCGGTACCTAAAGCACCAACAGGATCAATGCCTAATTCTTTGTAAGTTTCAAGTGATTTTTCACCCATACCTCTAATCCAGTTTTCATCAGATGTAGGGAAGTGGCCATCAAGAATTTCTCTGTTTGGTAATACCATTTTGCAGGCTACCATTTTAAGACCAGTTCTTTCTAGTCTGGCTAAAACTTCACCAGTGATTGCTCTTTGAAGAGTATCTGGTTTAAAAAGTACTAAGGTTTTTTCACTAACCATTTTTTGTAGTTGTTCGTTCATAAAATTCCTTTAAAATTTAATACCTAATTTACCGAATTTTCCCACAATGAGGATATATTATCAATAACAAATGTTTCAGATATAATAATTTTATGTCCGATAAAACCAGCATTTTTAGACCTTATATTAATCCTGAAATGGCTGAGTATGAGAAAAGTCAATCTTTTAGAGATTTTATGGATTCATTAACACAGCCTATACCTGCTCAGCGTTTTAATGAAATTGAAAAAAGAATTTCAAGATCAGTTAATGTCGATTTTTACAGAAATAATCCTAAAGGAGTACTTGAATCAGATGAGATCAAATCTACTTTCAAGTCTAGAGTGTTTAATTTAAATATGATTAGTTCGATTAGTGATGAGGAATATGATAATCAATTTGGAGAAGATGGTTTGTTTTTATCAGGTTTATATTTATATCAGGATTTAGATATTATTGATGAAAATACTGATTTTGTTATTTTAGACGAATTACAAATAAATTTTGGTGATTTAGAGATTGATATTTATAAATTACTGCCAGAAGGTTACAAGGTTTTGCTTTCTAGTTCAGAAGATGTTAATTTTTCGGAAGCGAAGTTTAATTTTAAATATATTTTAGTAAATAAAGATATAAGCACTCTAGGGGGATTATTAGTTTTACTTCACGAAGTAGGTCACGTAGTAAATCAAAGCCATCTTGAGAATGAATCTATCTCTCGGGGTACTCCAGAAGTTGCATCGGAAAATAGTGAAGATGAAGGTGAAATTGAGTATGAAGAATATAGTTTATATGAACCAGCTACTTATAAAAAAGAAATTTTGTTTGAAAGAGATGCTAGTTTGTATGCTTTGAAAACTATATGGAGAGAATTAAGAAAAAATCCAAAAAATAGAAATGATGCTATAAATTTCTTAAGATATGCTTTTGCATCCTATTGTCATAATTATTTAGCTGATTCAGCCTACAATAATGAACGTAAAGACAGTTAATTTTGTTACATTTTTGATATAATATCAAAAGCGATTGCGGGAATAGCTCAGCGGTAGAGCGCCTCCTTGCCAAGGAGGAGGCCGCGGGTTCGAACCCCGTTTCCCGCTCCAAATAAAATTAGTTTCCACTTGTGGGGCGGTAGCCAAGGTGGTCACGGCACCGGTCTGAAAAACCGGCGATGTGGGTTCGACTCCCACCCTCCCCACCATTAAAATTTTGTGTCATAATAGATTTATGTCACTTGAACAAGAGCCAAAAATACACCAAGTTACTCCAGAAAAAATGCTAGAAGTTGTAGAAAATGTTTCTGAAGCCTCAAGGCTTTCTATCTCTGAAAGAGTAAGTTTCGTATTATCCGACCCTCAATGTAAAGAAGCCTACCAAGCTATTGCTAGAACAATAGCAAATGTCGGTATTACTGCAGTAGATATGATCCCTGGTGCTGGAGATGCTGCAGAGGGAGTAGTTTTAGGAATGAAGCTCTCACCTTACATTAAAGGCGTTCTTTCTAAATACGCCAAGGACCCTAGAAATATTGGTAAACATTTAGATTTAACTCCGGATATTAAGCCTGGCTCAGCTGTTGCAATTTCTGCTTTATCCGCTCCTTTAGAATTTGTTTCAGGCGGCTCTCTACCTTCGTATTTAGTAAATACTTTATTTCAATTAAGAGCAGACCTTCAAAATAGAAGATTTGATGGAGCAATTAGAGCTATGAGAGTCCTTTTGACTGGAAAAGTTGAAAAAATTGATGCTCAAACCCAAGCTCTTCTTGATAATGCTGCTAAGGAATTCACAGAATAAATATGCCATTTAACCGAACTGCCAAAATAAATGCCCTTATTACTTTACTTGATTTTTCTTTGATAATTCCTGAAGATATGAAAATCGTTGTTAAAGAAAAAATCAATCAATTCTCAGATCAAGATATTATGAATTTAGGAAAAATTTTAGCATACGAGCACGAAAATCGAGAAAAGCTTGATAAATCAATGCTTGAAACCTTCGTAAAATCTTTGAATAGATCAGTAGAATAACCCCATAAATTGACATAACCTATAATATAAGGTAAAATACTTATTCTGCAAATTGCAGTTTAGGGGAGATATATAAATGATTGCAACCCATGATGGTCCGTTTCATACGGACGATGTAGCATGCGTTTCAGCATTACAGTTAATTTGTGATTACGGTGTTATTCGCACTCGCGATCCAAAAAAACTAGAACAGGCTAATATTTTGGTTGATGTTGGTGGGGAGTACGACCCCAGTAATGATTTGTTCGACCATCATCAGAAGGGTGGTGCGGGAGCTCGTGAAAACGGGGTTTCCTACGCATCTTTTGGGCTTGTATGGAAAAAATACGGCTCTTACATTTGTAAGGAAGTACTAGGTGAAGAATATAAGATTGATTTCGACCAAGTTGCAAAACTGGTCGATGAAACTTTGGTACAAGGGATTGACGCGCGTGACAACGGCGTTAAAACCCATATTGGTATTAATAACGCTAACGTTTATTCGATTTCGGATATCATTAGCGCCTTTAATCCAAATTGGTTTGCAATTCCTTCTTTTGACGGCCCTTTCTTTCTGGCTGTTGAGTTATTTAAGGTAATCTTGGTAAACGAAATCCGTTCTCAAGCTGGAAAGGTTTTGGCCGAGAATGAGGTTTTGGACATTCTCAAGTCTCAACCTGAAAGCAAAGTTCTTATTTTTCCCAAGTATGTTCCATGGGCAAACTTAGTTCCAATACATGCAAAACAAGCGCTGTATGTGGTATTCCCAGACCCAACCGGAAGTTGGCGAGTTCAGGCAGTTCCGGTTGGAATTGGAAAAGAGAGCTTTGATTTAAAGGCTCCTTTGCCCGATAACTGGCGAGGTAAGACTCAAAAGGAGCTTAGTGTGCTGACTAACTGTCAGGAAGTAATATTCTGTCATAATGCGGGGTTTATCATGGGTGCTAAAACCTATGAAAGTGCTTTGTATTGTGCCAATTTGGCTGTTCAACTACACGATGCTCAAATGAGTATGAAGTAGTTCTGGGGCGGTGGTTGCTCTGCAACCACCGCCTTATTTTTTTCATTAAATCTATGATAATTTGGATTCAAGTTGTTCAATTATTAAATCTAAAATCTCGTCTTTAGAAATACTGCCAGGATCTCTTTTATCTAAATATACCAACCAATCCCTTAAATGTTCCTCAAGTAACTTAGCTACCTCTCTCATTGCTGTATTTTTATTTTTAAGTTGATCTCTAGTTTCATCGTTTCGTGCCCAAATATTTGTTTTTGTATGCGTTGCTGTAGCTGAAGACTCAACTTTATTGACATTTTGCCCTCCGGCTTTTCTTGAAGATCTTTGAAATTTGAACTCAAAATCCTTAGATCTATCTATATAAATTTTTGAATCTTTAAGGCATTTTATAATCCAGCTTCTATAATCCTCTAAAAACTTATCTTCTTGTTCTCTTGAGGTAAACTCTGGAAACTTACCTATTACATTAAAAATGCTTCTTTTTGCTTGTTCTACTCTTCTTTCTTTACCTCTCTCCGCATACTCAACCGATAAAGCTTTGAGGGTCTTTTCGCCTTTTTTATCTGTTTTTTGATGCCTACTTTGAACTTTTCTTCTTCTTCCTTCGCCAGAAATTTTATAGCTATATTCGTCCATATATCTAATATTAAAGTCTGTTATAAAAATTTCAATATCCTATAAAATTAGGTAAATTTGAATATATGTGGTATAGTTATCTCCTGTGATTGTACAGAAGTGATTTGAAATTTTGTCTCAACATCGTTTTTGCCCAATCCCATAATATAAAAATGTATAAAAACAATAATAACAAGAAGTTTGGTCCAAAACCTACTTTTAATAGAGGCAAATCAAGATTTGCTCAAAAAAACTCAAGATTTTCACATAGAGGCTCTTTCAATAAGAGGGCTAACCCTTATGAAGAAGAAAAAATAAAACACGAGAAATACATCTCAAAAGCTGTTTCTCAAGAAACATCTCATGAAGATGTATATAATAAAGACATTACTTTCTTTGAATTAGGCTTACACCCAAGAATTTTAAGAAATATTACTTCAAGAAATTATAAAAATCCAACCCAAATCCAAGCTCAAACAATTCCTTCTATTTTAGATAAAAAAGATTTAGTAGGTTTGGCTGCAACAGGTTCTGGTAAAACCGGGGCTTTCTTAATTCCTGTTTTATCGCTTTTAATGTCTGATGAAAAAAAGAGATGTTTAATAATTGCTCCTACAAGAGAATTAGTAAACCAAATTCAAGCTGAATATAAAATATTTGCTGAAGGAACTTCTGTTAGAGATGCTCTTATTGTGGGAGGCGCTTCGTATGGACCTCAAATTAGACTTCTTAGAAGAAATCCTCAGTTAGTAATTGCAACTCCAGGAAGATTAATCGATCATTACAAGCAAAAACAAATTAACTTTGCTGATTTTGATATTATCGTTTTAGATGAAGTTGATCAGATGCTTGATATGGGATTTATTAATGACATTAAATTAATCATCTCAAATCTAAAAGATACAAGACAATCTTTATTCTTCTCAGCTACTATGAGTCCTAAAATTAGAGAAATTGCTGATTCTTTACTTAGAAATCCTGTTAAAGTTGAGATTGCTAAACAATCAGCTTCAAGAAACGTTGAACAAAATATTGTTAAAATTAACAACTCTAAAGGAAAGCTAGAAACTTTACACGAATTAATTGCTTCATTAACTTACGAAAAAATCTTAATCTTCTCAAAAACTAAAAGAGGGGCTGATGATTTAGCTGATGCACTACAAAATAAAGGTCATAAAGTCGAAGCTTTACACGGAGATAAATCTTTGGGTCAAAGAATGAGAATAATGGCTAACTTTAAAAACGGTGAAATGGATATTTTGATTGCAACTGACGTTGCTTCAAGAGGAATTGACGTTCCAAATATCTCACACGTTATCAATTACGACGAGCCAGCAACATACGCTGATTACATTCACAGAATCGGAAGAACTGGAAGAATTGGTAAAAAAGGCGTTGCTTTAACTTTTGTAAAATAAACTTTCGCTCTATTACACGCAACTTATCATATAATTAAGAAGTGAATCTTTCATTTTTAAAACAAAAGTTATCTAATTCCCCTTTTTTTATTGCTTTAATTTCTATCTTTCTTGGAATATTACTTACTTTTTTTATCTGGGAAAGTATAAAATTTCCTTTTGTAAATATTGATAATACTGTTGGAAAGTTAAGTTTAAATAATTTTAATCCCTTAAACAATTTAATAAGATTCATACTTTTTGTGTCTTTACCTTCTCTATTTTTTTATTTCTTTCTAAAGGTAAAAAAACTGGAATTACCCCTTATAAAAAAAGAACTTAAGTTTGAAAAAATCTTAATTTCTCTATTTTTAATCATAATTGGGGTAAATACTTTTATTTTTTTTAATCAAGACTTTAATACTCAGAACTTTGATTATTTTCATGAAGGACTTGAAATCCTACCAGCTTTAAACTTTCAGTCATACGGAGGTATTTGGTCATCAACCTTATTTGTAAGAGGCGCCTTTATAGATTTATTTACTGCATATTTAGGGTGGGAAATATTTAACACATCAATTGGTGCTTATAGATATATTGTTTCAGTTAATAATCTGTTAGTGGAAATATCCTTTGTATTTCTTATTTATTCAATTTGGGTAAATATTAAAAAGTATCAGTTTGGTAATTTTTTTCCAGCCGCTGCATTTATATTTTATCTAACAACTTCTAGTATTCAAAATTTAGACAGAAGGCAACTGATATTTATATTTGGTCTTTCATTAGTTTTTTTGGCTTTAAAGTATTCCAGTAAAATAATTTATTTTCTAGCCGGCTTTCTTTCATCAATTTCAGTATTTTTTAGTTTAGACACAGGTATTTTTTACAACCTAGTTTTGATTTTGTTTTTTATTCTAATTTTTATATATAGCAATCAAAAAAAGAAAAATTTATTATTTGGAATTTTGGGTATATTCTTAAGTTGGTTATGTTTAATTTATCTAATAGGGTATTCAGAATTTCGTAGTTTTTTAGAAAATTTATTTTTTCTATTAAAATATAAGGATTTACTAGATTCTTATATCTATCCAAATCCTTTTCAATTAGAAAATTTTAGATCTACTTTTCCGTTAATTTTAATAATGTTAAATTTGATGGCGTTAGTTTTTACCTATAAAAAAAATTATTTTGATAATAAAAAAGAGATTTTCATTGTACATTCAATACTTACCTTTGCCTCAATAATTCAATATCGGTCTGGTTTGGGAAGATCAGATCTTTTACATATTGAATATAGCTCTACGTTTATTATCCTTTTATTCTCTTTTAATATTTGTATACTTTCAAGTTTTTTAAAATTTATTCAAAACTACTTTATTAAGATTACAAATACTCTATTAATTCTTTTGGTATTTTTATTAATCTATCAGCTATATATTAATTTTAATCCTAATAATTTGTTAAATTACCATTCTAATCTTGATAAATTTGTTAATTTACCTGACAAGGAATTTACTATAAATGATAAATTTAATGCTTTGAATGAACTAGAAGAAATTTTTGAAAACGAAAAATGCATCTTCTCCTTTGGTAATGATGCAATTACTCCATTTTTACTTCGAAAGCCAAGTTGTTCTGAGTTTTACTTAAGTTATTTTGCGTCACCTCAACCTTTTCAAGAAAAGTTAGTTGAGATGCTGGTTAAAAAATCCCCGGAATACATTATTTACTCGACTTACTCTTGGTATCAAAACATTGATAATATATCAAATGAAAAAAGATTAAATAAAGTAATGAGATATATTGATAGCAATTATATTTATTACAAAACAGTTTCTAACAATTGGGTTATATACAAAAAAGTTATAAGGTCTAAATAATTTCGATAAAATTAAAGTATACTAAATTCTAAGCTATATGAATAATATGTTCAAAAATTTTAAATTTTATCTCTTAATAATTTCGATTTTGTTTTGGTTTTTTAGGACCAATTCACTTGGATTTGATAATACAAATAACGACTCTATTAGATGGTTTATAAGATCTGAGGGTTTTTTACAAGCAATTAAGGACGGAAATTTTTCTGAAACTAGTCAAAAATACCATCCCGGTGTTACTTTAATGTTGATAAATAGTTTTAACAGACAAATTTTTTATACCTATCAATATACCTTTAGTAATTCAAAACTAGATTTAATGTCTAGCTCAAATTTTGGATATACAAATTTGTTTTCGAAACTCGGACTCTTGATTGTACTTTTTATGATAATACTAGTTCAAGTATCGATAATTTCGAAACTTTGGAATAAAAATACTGCATTACTTTATTTCTTCATTTTATCAATTGAGCCCTACTTTATTGGAATTAATAGATGGTTTCATCTGACATCTCTGGAAGTTATCTTTAGCTTTACCTCAGTCTTACTTCTTCTTTTATGGCTTAAAAATAGAAATAAACACGCCTTTATTTTTTCAGCAATATTTATCGCTTTAGGAGTTCTTACAAAAGTAACTACAATTGTCTTAGGTGTAGTCTTATTTGTAATTTTGCTTAAAGCTTATCTTCAGGAAAAAAAACTTTCAATTTTTATATATTATTTTTTAATATATTTAGGAACTATATTTATTTTGTTTCCAGCACTTTGGGTTGATTTACAAAGAGTTTCTAATTATATTTTTGATAGTATTTTTAATGCCGTTGCGGAGAATGTTAGAGTTACAGAACTTTCCGGAGTACTTCTTTATTCTTATTATTTAATTATTTTGTTCTTAAAGTTATCACCTGTTACTATCATTTTATTCTTATTTGCGGTTTTTAATTATAAAAAATGGTTTCAAAGTTTTGAGAATAAAATTTTAGCTTTAGTTATGCTTGTATATTTTATTTCTTTATCTGCATCGGAACAAAAAATAGATAGATATTCTTTAGTTTTTTTTCAACCAATTTTTCTTATTTCAGCTTTTTATCTTAGTAATCTGACTTTAAATATCAAGAGAACGTATATAATCTCTGCTTTATCCTTTATAGTACTTATTTATTATATATACTCTCCTCAGTATTCTGCTTACTTTAATCCGGTTCTTGGTGGAACCAAAACTGCTTTAAATTTGGGAATTTACCAGGATGTTGGGCATTACTATTTTTCAGCAGCTGAATATTTAAACCAAAATTTCCCGAATTCTATAGTATTTGTCCCGGAAAATCATGATTCATTTTCTTTCTTTTATAAAGGTAAGACCTTAAGTGTTGATAACAAGAAGAAGGAGTTTGTAGTTTCAAGTTTAGAAAGAGATAGAACTGAATTTGATAATCATGGATGTCCTGAAAAAATTGCAGATTTCGGACCTTTTGATACGAAAGTGGTTGCAATATTTAAATGCAATTAAGATTTATTTTTAATAGTTTTTAATGTAAAATTTCAGAACAATTATATTGAAAGGAGATATAGATGGCTCAGGTAATCTACAGGATTACTTGCGTTCCTAAATTCGAGGTACAGGATTCTAAGGAGGCTTACGTTTTTAAAGGCACCCTGGAAGATATCCTATACAAATTTGGGGCCAAGAATTCTAATCCGCTGGTTGGTTATGTACATAAGGGTAAACACTTTATTTATAAGTTTTACGCTTGGAACGGGTTAGGTTGGGATGAGGTTTCAGATCCTAGACCTCAAAGCTTATATAAGGAGTAGCTATGAGAGATACAACTCTTTATAGAGTCACAGTTCGCTGTGATACCGACTCGATTTGGGTGCGTGAAGAAGTATTTGTTGGAAACTTGACTGAGTTCAAAGAGAGATTCGGTTCTAAGAAAATAAATCCTCTCACTCCTTTTCGAAGAAACGGGAAGATTTACACCTACTATATTACTGAATTTCAGGATGGATTTTGGCATCATGCAAACGATCCTAGAACTGAGTAGTTTTTGTGGCGGATTTGGTAAAACCAAATCCGCCTCTCACTTTTTAAAATTTCCCTTTATAATAAAAAAATAATTATTAAATTCTAAAAGGAAAAATTATGTCAAATTTATCATTTTCAGAGTATCAAGAAAAAGCCAAAGAAACTGCTCTTTACCCAAATGTTGGGAATAATCCGTATTACCCAACCTTAGGTTTAACCGGAGAAGCTGGAGAAATTTCTAATAAAGTTAAAAAAATAATGAGAGATAAGGATGGAGCAATTGATGACGAAACTCGAGATGATATTAAAAAAGAGTTAGGTGATGTTTTGTGGTATGTTGCGGCAGTTGCTTCTGAGTTTGGTTTAGATATGGGTGAGATTGCACAAAAAAATTACGAAAAATTAAAGAAAAGACAGGAAGAAGGAAAAATCAAAGGCAACGGAGATAATAGGTGATTGTTATTCACTTTCTTACCTTGATAGCGAAAAGTTTTGCTTCTGGGTAATCCTTATATAAGTTTGGCATTAATTTATATTTTGCTGCATAATTTGGATTATGTGCAATTGTATCAGTTTGATAAGGATTATTGTATGTACTATATTTTTGATCAAATTTTTCTTTTGATTCAAAAGGTACCATCGAGTAGTTAGTTGTAGATTGAGTAAGCATAGGTATTGTTTGTCCATCTATTTCTACTCCTATAACAATCCAATTATGCTTGTTGGAACCTCCAAAGAAGATGTACCCTTCCCTTAGCATTTTGATTTTTTCATCGTAAGAATAATCTGTAACCTCCGACCAGCCATATTCAGAACCATGTGACTCTATCCAATTTAACTGCCCTTTAGCATTGAGTTCTCTTACGTTTCTTGCATTTTCTAATTTTCCAGTTTCTTTATTTCTAACTTTTAAATAAGTTTTTCCGTCTTCACCTTGAACATAAAGCACTGGTCTATTATTTCCATCAACTCTATGTGAGAATGTTTCTTGTAAACCAAGAGATTGAATAAATGTTGCTGCATAAAGGTTGCAGCTATATCTATCAGGATTATTCCATGTATCTATTCCTTTTGGAGGTTGGTTATTTTTTTTATATAAAATGCTATTAAGTTTAATTTGTTCTTCTATAATCAATGACTCGATTGTTTCTGATCCAGGAAATGGTATATTTGGGAAATTTTTCCTCCATTCAACTTGAATAGCGGGGTCATTTTGATCTCCCATTCTTTTTAAATATCCTAACTGTTGTAGGTATGCAACTGAACTTGCTTCTTCATATTCAAGTTTGACTTCTTCTCTAGTTTGAACCGACAGAGTTTTTATTATTTCAAGATACGTATCTGTTAAGTTGTTTCTTTTATTTGCGTTTTGAATTTCTGGAATAGTGCTGACATCGTAAATAAATCTTCCATTTAGTTTTTTTACACCTTCAACAACATCGTAGCTATTTGTGGAGTATTGTAATTTTAAATTTTTGATTTTAAGTAGAAGGGCAGCCTCAGAATCTGCTTTTGTAGTTTCTAAATTTTTTTGAGTTTCCATCTTGTTAAATATATTGGTTACTCTTATAAAATGGGGAATTGCTCTTGAATAAACTTTTTTTCTATTTAAATCAGATTCAATTTGGTTTTGTCTCGCAGCAAGTTCTTCTGGAATAGTGTATTTATGTGGTTTTGGTTTTAATTTTTCTTCCTCAGGTATTACATATCTATGAGCACCTTGAAGTTGTTCTAAATCTGTGTTCATAATTAAATTTTTATACTATAGCTTCTGAAATTACTTACATTAAATCCAAGTAAAGTATTTTTTTCAAGTATTGTAAAAGCGTAATTTCCATCTAAATTAATTACAATAGGTAGAACTCTAGAATAATTTTCTACTTTTAATGGGTAAAGGAAATACATTTTGTTATTAATGATTATAATGTCGACATAATCTCTTATATCTTGTTTAAATTCTTCGATAAAAGATTCAAATTTTTCTTCTTTTTTAAAAAGAATTGGATTTAATTTGAAAATTTCTTCCAATTCCTGAATATTTTTTGCACTTTTATTTAAAAAAGCTGTTTGCAAAATATTATCTATTAGATCAGATAGAAAAATAATTGCGGATGATTCATTTGCATTGTTTTCTTGCAAGTATAATTTTTTAAGATTAATAATTTCGTTTGTAATTTTATCAAATTTATAGGCAAAATTAGGTTTCTCTTGGTTAATTTTATTTAGTTGCTGTAAAACATCGTTTTTAATAAGGTAAACTTTTTTAGTAAATTTTTTGTCTTCCTCTTCTTTAACAATTTCTATTCGGGTTTCAAAGTTAACCCCGACTTCAGTAGCAATTCTCTCTAAATTATCATCAGTTTCATACTTTAAAATTGTTGGCAGAGAGATAAGAAACTCAATTTTGTCTATCGGAAAATTTTTTTCTATTTTGTCCGAAATATCTGGAAAATATTCTTTTAATTCCTCTAAATAAAGATTTTTATCTACCATATATAATTATTAGCACTATTGAAACTTTATTTCTAGAAGAAAACTCCTAAATATGTTAAAATACTGTAGTTGGGGGCTCATAGCTCAGCTGGTTAGAGCATTCGGCTTACATCCGAAAGGTCCTAGGTTCGAGTCCTAGTGGGCCCACCATAATAAGAATATGCCCGATTTTTTTATCCCTAAAACCGAA
>Ga0315906_10001617_pt1 | contig 33126 bp, 28 predicted proteins | sample LakEriMetagenome_4_FD_203526 | JGI IMG/M metagenome (GOLD analysis project Ga0315906, IMG submission 203526) | Freshwater fungal communities from buoy surface, Lake Erie, Ohio, United States - Buoy 2 MA122 | ecosystem: Environmental > Aquatic > Freshwater > Lake > Lake biofilm | place: USA... | reverse complement strand
GCGTCAACGGCGCCAGCACTCCCGCCAGTGGCTGCGAGCTGTCGCTGACGATCTCGAGCACATCGAGGGACCGTTCGGTCGGCTTGGCCTGGTTCACCGAGTCGATCGCCTGCACGGTGATCCGGCCGCCGCGCTCCACCACAGCCGTCATCGGTCGACGGTGCCACTGGCGCGTGCCGTCACGCAACACGATCAGTGCCAGCTCGTCGAGCTTCAAGTCACGCACGCGCGCCTGCACGCCCGCCGACCAGTCGTGCTCGCGGGGCAGGAGCGCGAGGTAGCGACGCGCCGCGTCGATGCCGGGGCCGACCGTGTGATCCCTGAGACACGACTCGATGCGTTCTCGCTGCATCCGTGAGGCTGCGAGCGACTCGGGAAGAGGATCCAGCGAGAGTCCACGCGCCAGGATGTGCCACGCGACCACGGTCCGCCACGATGGCTCCAGCAGAGCCGCAGCCTGGAACGACGGGACCAGCGGATCGTCCGCGCGGGCTTCGATGAAGTTCCGCAGCGCCTGACCGTACAGCGTCGGATCACCGGCCTGACTGGCAATCGCCTCGATCGCACGCACGCGCTCGGCGCGCACCTGAGCAGCGGCATCCTCTGCATCCAGGCGAGCGGTCAGTGCATCGAGCCGCTGGTTGAGTGAAGCGCAGGACTCGGCACGCGATGCAGGGAGCGCCGTGTCACTCGTGATCGACTGGACGGCAGCGCGCGCCGACGCGATCAGGCTGCGTGCATCGCCCCCGTTGCGAGCGGCTTCCTCGGCCTGATCGATGGCTTGCGCCACGGCCGCCACTCGTTCGGCGAGCGCCGCGCGCAGCGCTTCCTCGCGAGCCGCGGCGGCGCGCTGTGCACCCTCGAGCCACGCTTCGATCTGTGCACGGTGGGTCTCGCTGGTCGGCCCATCGAGCATGGCGCGCACACGGGCGACGGGAGCATCGGGAGCATCGGGCGGGCCCGCCGCAGCAAGTGCAGCGCGGGCTTCTTCCTCGATGACGCGACGGGCGTCCATGCGTTCGCGCAGTCGCGCGCCCGCATCAAGCACGGCTGCGCGCGCCGCGAGTCCATCGCCCGCTGCTTGGTCCATCAGGGTGAGTGCGGGGCCGAACTGCGAGCGATCGAACCCGGCGGCCACCGCAGCATCGACTTCCGCTGCGAGCGCCTCCGCCTGCGCATCGAGCTGTCGTTCACGAACGACCCACGACACACCGAGGCCCACCACGATGAGACCGAGCGCCACCTTCGCAGCACCCCATGCCAGCCGACCGTGGCGCCATCGGCCGTGGGTGCGCGCACGCGCTGCGCACGCGGTGTCGACGGAAGCGTCGATCAGGTCAGCATGACGCGACAACGCTGCATCGACGGTCGCGTCACCGGCAAGCGGGTTGGCGATCAGGGCCATGAGCGCGGCGTGCGTCGCGGCCGCACGATCTTCCTGCATGTGCAGTGCCAACGCCGCCGCAAGCGACGACGCATCGCCGGGACCTCCACCGGCCCACGACCACGCCGCGGCATCATCCGGAAGGCCAGACGCCGCGCGCCACTCATCCACCATGACGCGCGCGAGCACCTCGGGCTCGACGCCACGGACGGCATCGAGCCATCGCACGAGTTCCGTCGAGAGGGACAGGCTCGTCGGACCACCGAATGCATGCAGCTCCGAAGCCAGAGTCCAGCATGGCGCGATGCGACCCGCCGCGCGGTGCCGGTCGAACGCCACGCGCGCGGCCCGCGCGAGCGATGCATCGATGGCCTCGGCCAGTTCCGGTGTCGTGGTCCGACGGAGATGCCAACCAAGCCCAGGCTCGACGCCATCAGCATCGTCCGCGCCCGTCCAGCCCGATGGCGCATCGACCGGTCCGAGCAAGCCGCTGATCGCGCTGAGTTCATCCTGAGACAGGGGCACGAGGTCATGCCCCACCGGTGCCGATCCCTCGACGTGGCGAGCCAGCCACGGCGCTGCGAGTGCGCTGATCGCCGCGTCGCCACCGAGCGCCGCGATGCACTCCGACAAGCGTCGGGCCGCCGCTGCACTCGGGCGCCGATCGAGTCGCGGTCGGCGAATGGCCTCGAGCGCAAGCGTCACCTGGTGGTGCAGGCTTTCGTGGAGCGACTGATCCTCGACGAGCCCCGCCTGCAGAGCACGCCACGCATCGGCCGCCCGTGCCGCATCGATCACCTGCCCGCCATGGTGCACGCCGCTCATGGACCGACTGCCTCGATGCGAAGGAGCACGAAGCCCTGTCCACCGCGCGGTGCGATCTCGGCAATCGCCTTGGGCCACCGCGCACGCAGCGCATCGCCGCGTGCCACCGCGGTGGTGGCGGCTTCGACCTCGGCTGCGGCAGCCGTACTGTCGCGCGCGAGCTGGTCCTTCAGGTCGTCGAGCCCCTGGGCTCGGTAGGCCGCAATCTTCTCGGCAATCAACGGGTGCTTGGCGAGGTAGGCCTCGTAGGCATCGCGACCCTTCGGCGTCCCGAGGTTCTTGCGCGACTTCGCGGGCTGCTCCCGGACCAATCGATCGTGTTCACGAACAGCCGTGATGAACTCGTTGCCTTGCATCGCTTCGGCGAGCCGCCGACGCGTGGCGTCCTGATCGAGCGATGCATCCGGCGTGAACGAGAACGTCACGCGGTCGCCACGGCTGGCCAGCGACACGGACAGCACGCCACGCGTGCCGAGTTCGTCACTGACGTTCACTGCAGCCATGCGGCCGGGCTCGATCGACTCGAGGCCATCCTGCGAATGCACGGTGATCGGCCCTGCCCATGGCAATCGCAGCGTGGTCCGCAGGTCGCTCGGCTTGGGCACGAGGGCCTTGCGCTGGACCTGCAGCACCAGCGTGCGTGGATCGATCTTGGTCGCCACGGGCTGGCCATCGACCATGATGGCTGCGGCCGTGACAGCATCGAGGATCGATTCAAGCGCCTCCCCGCTGAGCGCCGGAAGCTGCAGTGCATCCCAGGTCCAGATGGCCGCGCCGCCGACCAGCCGCAGATGCGCCACTCGCTTGCCCGACGTGCGCTGCGAGAGCGCGCCATCCACCCACGACAGGTCCACGACTGCTCCCTCAGGCCACGCGATCGCGATCGAGGCGCCACTGACCACGCCAAGGCTCTGATCACCGCTGGCCGCCTGCGGCCGCTTGAGCTGGGCATCCGTCGACACCTGCTCGGTGGGCTCCGCTGAGGCTGGCGCGTCGGGCTGGGCATCGGGGCGCGATGAGCGATCGTTCGCTGCAACTGCGGCGAGTCGCGACTCAAGGTCACTGATCGCTGCGCGATCGCGCGATGCCGCCTCGTCGAGCTCACGGACGCGTGACTCCAGTGCGGCCTTGGCCTCGTCGGCGGACCGGAGCTGCGCCTCGAGTGCAACGATCCTCGACTGCATCCCATCGCGCTCGGAGTCCGTCGGCGTGATTGCCACAAGCGGGGCTGCATTCGGTGCAGGGACCTCGGTCCTGATGATCTTGATCGTGACGATTGCGGCCCATGCCGTCACCATCAGGGCGACGGCCCATGGCAACCAAGGCACGGCATGACGTCCCCGACGATGTCGAACGGCCGCTGGCTCCATGGCTTCGTCCACCGAATCACCTCCCACGTCGATCGCAGGCATGCTGGCCTGTCGCTGTGCCGGATCGATGCGCGTGGGCGCCTTCGTCTCAAGCATCGGCACGACGTGCTTGCCTCGACGCTCGGGTTCGAGCGCGACCGGCGCCACGACCGTTGCAGCCGGAGCTTGCGAAGCCGCGGTTGCACGTCCGGTTCGGGCCACCGCCACCAACCCTCCCGATCGTTCGAGCCGGCCCGGCGACGACAGATCCAGCACCACCCCCTCGGCATGGATCGCGGCCTGCGCCGCATCGGTGCCTGCGAGGCAGAACCGGATGGTGCACTCGGCACTGGGCAAGGGCTGCGTGAACTGCGTGCTGAAGGTGACCTTCCATCGCTCGCGTGGCGGGACGACGGACACCACTTCATCCAGCAGCGCCAGTACCGGCACGTTGCGACGATGAATGATCCACACCGGCTTGGGTGACGGTACGAGGGCTGCTTCGGCCACGACACCGGCCCAACCTGCATCGCCCGCAACGGTCTTCCAGTTGGCGCAGACGTGCACGGGCTGCGTCGGTCCCTCGGGCAGCCACGCCTCGCCTTCGAGGTAGGTCACACGGCCATCCCACTCGGTCTTGAACACCGGTTGCTGCACCAGCCACGCAGGGCCACCCAGACCAAGTTCCTCGCCGTGGAGCACCAGATGATGCGCCAAGCGATTGGAGCGACCAGCATGATCGTTGCCTGCATGGGCCACGCGGCTCACGACGTGACGCCGCATGCCATTCATGTCGACGAGCACATGGCTCAGCGATGGGATCGGCTCGTGCCCATCCCCGGCCCCGCGGTAGACGCTGAGCGCCTCGAGCCGCTGCATGAGCATCGGCGGCATCGAATCGGACATCTGCACGACGCACGGCCCGCTTGAGCCGGGCTTCAGTCCCTTCGGTGCCGACGTGAAGAGCAGCTCCTGTGCCATGGACTCACCGTAGTGCGCGGATCGTGACCTGGTTCACGATGTCCTCGAGCATCTCCTGGCGACCGCTCACCAGCTCGACCGGTCCCGACTCATGCGCCAGTCGATGGAGCTCAGCGAGGTTCGCCCCGCGCGAGAGGATGCGTCGACCGAGGTCCCCCTGCCAGCTGGAGTAACGATCGCGCACGAACGCCGCGAGGCGGCCATCCGCTCGGATCGCGGCGGCGATCTTGAGACCGGCCGCGAAGGCATCCATGCCAGCAAGGTGCGCGATCACGAGGTCCTGCGGGGTGAAGCTCTCGCGACGCCGCTTGGCATCGAAGTTGAGGCCACCGGTCGTGAAGCCACCCATGTCGAGCACGGCCAGCATGACCTGCGTGGTGAGGGCAAGGTCGGTCGGGAATCGATCAGTGTCCCAGCCGAGCCCGGGCGTTCCCATGTTGGCATCGATGGAGCCCAGCGCATCGGCTGCCATCGCCGCGCGAAGCTCATGCTCCATCGAGTGCCCCGCGAGCGTGGCATGATTGGTCTCGATGTTCAGCTTGATGTGGTCGATGAGGCCGAACTCGCGCAGGAAGTTCAGCGTGGCCTCGACGTCGCTGTCGTACTGGTGGGTCGAGGGCTCATGCGGCTTGGGCTCGATGTAGAGCTGTCCGGTGAAACCGATCGATCGCGCATGATCGACGGCCAGGTGCAGGAAGGTCGCCATCTGCTCGCGCTCGCGGCGCAGGTCGGTGTTGAGCAGCGTGGTGTAGCCCTCGCGCCCGCCCCAGAAGACATAGCCCTGGCCGCCCAAGCGCATCGTCGCCTCCATCGCCACGCGTACCTGCGCGGCGGCGTGGAGGAACACGCGGACATCCGGGCTCGTGGCTGCACCGTGCATGTAGCGCGGATGGCTGAAGAGGCACGCGGTGCCCCAGAGCAACCGTGCACCTGTCGAGCGCTGCATCGCATCGAGACGGTCGACGACCGTGTGCAGGTCGCGCTCGGTCGCGGCGAGCGTGTCGCGCTCGGGCGCAACGTCCCGGTCGTGGAAGCACCAGAAGCCGATGCCGGTCTTCGAAAGAAACTCGCCGAACGCATCGACCCGGCGCAGCGCGTTGACGAGCGAGTCGCTGCCGTCGTCCCACGGCATCTGCGCCGTCGGCGCACCGAACGGATCCGAGAGCCCATTGCGCATCGTGTGCCAGTAGCAGCTGGCGAAGCGCAGCTGGTCGCGCATGGAGCGACCTTCGACGATGGCCGATGCGTCGTACTGGCGCAGGGCGAGCGGCTCGTTGCAGTCCGGTCCCTTGAAGGCGATCGACGGGACGTCGGCGAAGAAGTCAGCCATGCGCGCAGTGTCGCACGAAGCAGGCTTCGGTGCAGGGCTCCGTCGTGGCAACCGGCTCGCTCGCTGCGCGCTTGGCGCCCCATGCACTGATGACGGCCACCGCACAGACCAGCGCCACCACGATGACCTTGGTCACCGCGGCGGTGCGGCTCGAGGCGGCACGACCCACCAGCGGAACCGTGATGATGGGCGCGATCGGTGAAAGGGCCACGACCCACCACCAGTGCGGCGCGAACGTCGCGTAGTCGTGGGCCTGGCCGGCCGCGGCGCTGCCGACCAGCAGGGCCGAGAGGAGCGTCGCCACGCCGACTCCGGGGCTGATGCGGCGTTTCCACCGGCACACCATGGACATGGCCAGCATCACGGCCGCCACGGCAGCCAGCGCGAGCGCGAGCTTGGCGAACCCGCTGGCCATGCAGAGCGAGGCCATCGAACCACACGCCACCGCACCGATCACGGCCGTGGTCGCGGGCGCCGATCCAATCGCAGGGCACACGATGAACGCCAGCGGCAACGCGGCGAGCGCGGCCAGCGCGCGATCGCCGGTGGTCCATGCGGGAAAGCGCATGAAGAAGACGAGCAGCGCAGCGACGAGCGCCATGAACGGTGCCGAGATGCACCCGAGCACGCCATCCAGGGGCCGCTCATGCGAACCGCGCACGAGCGAGAGCAGCGCGAACCCTGCGATCACGAACGGCACGCTGTGCCACTGCGCCCACGGCGCCGTGGTGCCTTCCTGCAGCCAGACGGACAGCGCGAGGGCAGCGCCAAGCGACAGTGCCGCCGTTCCCGGTACCACGCGACGGCCTTCGTGGACGTGAGGCCCCACGGCGACCCACGGCGACCGCGGCAGCAGGAACAGGACGATCCCTGCAAGCGCGGGAACCGCCACGGCGACGAGCGCCATGGTCAGCATGATGCACCTGAGCTCTCAGGCCTGATGAATGCGTCAGCCGCCGCCCCGGTCAGCACGATCACTTCTTGCCGCCCGCGTCGTCAGCCTTGGCTTCAACGCCTTCGAGGGCGACCGTGATGCGGACCTCGTCACCGAGCATGCCCTTCTCCACGCCCCAGTTCATGCCGTACTCGCTGCGCTTGATGGAGAAGGTCGTTTCAAAGCCTGCACGCGCGCCACGACCCATGTCCGCTGCACCGGTGAACTCCACAGGCACCGTGACTTGCTTGGTCACACCGTGGATCGTCAGGTCACCGGTCACCATGTAGATGCCCTTGTCGCCCATCGCGCAACCGGTCGACTTGAACGTCATCGTCGCGCACGATGGCTCCTTCGCGTTGAAGAAGTCGGGGCTCATCAGGTGCTTGTCGAGATCCTTGTTGCCGCTGTCGACGCTCTCGGTGCGGATGGCGACATCCATTCGAATTTCGACGCCGCGATCAAACATGACGGTCCCGGACACGTCGTTGAACCGGCCCCAGAAGCGGCCTGCACCGAGGTGCTGCACACGGAAAAGCGCCTTTGAGTGGACCCCGTCGATCGTGTAGGCCGCACCTTCCGGCGGCGGCTCGACGGCGGCGGTGACGGCAAAGGAACCGATGGCGAGGGCCAGGACGGCGGCGATCGTGCGAAGCATCATGGGAAACTCCTGGAGTCGTGGGGTGCGAAAGCAAGGACGCTATGTCCTGATCAGGGCACGCCGCAACCACGTGCACGCCGAGCGCCGTGGTGCGCCACAGGCGCGTGCACGCCACGATGCGAGACCTGCATCACGACGCCCACTCCCCCTCTGGTGCGCGCGAGGCGCGGGCGCCTTGCATGGCTCGGGGCTCCAACCGAGCTGCAACGTCTTATAACCCGTCGTTCGAAAAGTTCATGGCCTGGAGGAGCCCGTCAAACTGAGCATTTGAGTAAAACTGGAGCACCATTCGGCCCGTGTTGGGCTTCCTCCCCATCTGAATGGTGACCTTTGTTCCCAAGTGCTCGGTGAGTTGACGCTCCAAATCAGCTACGTGCGCACTGATGCTGCGCATGGCGGGCAGACGGGTGTTCCCCGTGGAACGTTCTCGGGTTCGCTTGGCTTCCTGTTCAAGCTTTCGAACTGGCCAAGCTTCCTTCACGCATGCTTCCGCCAGGCGAAGCCGCTCCGGCATCGAGTCGACGCTGAGCAGGCACTTTGCGTGACCTGCGGAAAGCGCACCAGACCGCACCAGTGACGCCGTCTTTGCGTCCAAGTGGTTGAGTGACAGTATGTTAGTGACTGATGCGCGCTTCAGACCGAGCCTGTCTGCCAGCTCCTCGTGCGTCAGGTCGAACTCCTGTACAAGGCGCTGCATGGCAGTCGCCCGTTCCATTGGATTCAAGTCTTCGCGCTGCAGGTTCTCGATGAGCGCCCACTCGGCGGCGATCTGGTCGTCCACGTCGTGGATGACCACGGGCGCCTCAGTTCGCTTCAAGAGCGCCAGTGCGCGCAAGCGACGCTCCCCAGCAATCAGCTCAAAACCCTTGCCCTTTGCTCGCACCACGAGCGGCTGCATGAGTCCAGCCGACTCAATGGACTGCGCAAGCTCCCGAATGTGTTCCTCGTGGAACATCTCGCGCGGCTGCCAAGGATTACGGCTGATCGACGCCACCGGCACAAGGCGATACGAGCTGCCTCCATCGGTGCCAGCCTGGATCGAACCCTCCGCCGAGGCGCTGGACGCCGCCGATTGCGGAGGTGTTGCAGGACTCTTGGTGCCTGTTTGTGCCTGTGTCGCGGTCTGGCCTGCGGACGATGCAGTTGAACGGACCACGACGTGCGGCATCGACGGCGACCCAGATCGAGCAGAAGGAGCGGCCGTCGCCGACGATTGAGCGTGTGGCGCGACGTTCCCCGTGGAACGTGCTCCGGGTGCGGCACCTGGGTTGATGGTCGGTGGTGGCGCCGGAACGCTGGCTTCAGAAGCCTCAACGACCTTTGGGGGCAGTGGAACTGGGATCAGATTCCCTAGGCCACGACCGAGCTTTCGCGCCATCTTCGGCGCACGATCTCCACCTTCAATCGACATGTGAGCCTCCTTGCAGGGCCGGAATGTAGCGATGGAACGGCGGCCCGCTCAACAACCCGCTGTGAATTCGGCATCTATGGTTATCAGACTTTTTCGCCCCCAGATTTCCGACCTCTGGTGCCGATCGGACCGATGATCTTCGCGATGCGCCCGACTGATCCGACCATTCTCGCTCGCCGCGACGCGACGACGTACGTGCTCAAGGTTGTCCCAAGCGTGATCGACAGTGATCTCGCCACCGTCCTGCGCAACGACATCGAGCAGGCGATGAAGCGTCGCCCCAAGGAACTCGGTGACGTGGTCTTGGAGGTCGGTGCGGTGACCGCGATGTGCAGCAGCGGTTTCGAGGCGCTGCTCCTGCTCTATCGGCTTTGCAAGGATGGGGCGCTGCCGCTCAAGCTCCGTGGACCGAAGCCTGAGTATCACCAGCTACTGCAACGCATGGGGTTCACGCGGCTCTTCGCCATCGAACCCTGACTTTTTAATTGTAAGTGTACTTCAGAATGAAATCGGCTCGCCCAGCATCGGCGCGTGCACCGTGGTGCCGCCGGTCGCGAGTGCCGCACTGAAACCGCTGCGTGCATCGGCGATGCCGTGATTGAGCACCACGCGTGCCGGCCGCTGGGGGAAGCCCGCGAACCACCGCAGCAGGTCTTCACGATCGCCGTGGCCGCTCACGCCCTCCACGCGCTCGATCCTGCACCGCACACGGCGCTCATGGCCGTTCACGCGAATGCGCGTGGCGCCCTCCAGCAACGCGCGGCCGAGCGATCCCTCGAGCTGGAACCCCGTGAACACCACCGATGTCCCCTCATCCTCCAGATGGTCGAGGAGGTGCCGCACGATCGGACCCGCATCGCAGAACCCCGACCCCGCCAGGATCGCGCAGCCTCCGCGGATCGACCGCAAGTCCTCGCTCTGCGAGCGGCTCGTGAGCCGGTGGAGCTGGGGGAATTCGAGCGGCGACTCGCCGCGCAGCATCATGCGCTGGGGTTCCGGCGCCAGGAGACGCGGGTGCCGCTCGAGCACCGTCGCGCCATGCACCGCCATGCCGCTGTCGAGGTACACCTGGAATCCATCGAGCGCACCAGCGCGCGAAAGGCGCGCGAAGTGCTGCTGGAGCTGCTGCGCCCGACCGAGCGCGAACACCGGGAACAGCAACCTGCGTCCATGCTCGACCGCATCGTGCACCACGGCATCGAAGGTCCGCACGGCATCCTGTTCCCGCAACGAGCGATGCCCATTGGTGCACTCCATCACCACAAGGTCCGGCGCGCGCTCAGGCCATTGATGCGCCGCCAGCAGGGGATTGCTGAAGGGTCCGATGTCGCCCGAGCACACGACGCGCCGACGCGCACCGGCGTGGTCGAGCTCGAGCTCCACGCTCGCGGCACCGACCACGTGGCAGGCATGATGCAACCGAACCCGCATCCCGCCCGGCAATTCATGCCATGCCGACCAGGGTATCGCCCGCACCATCTTGGCGACCCGGTCGGCGTCACGATGCCCGAAGAGCACCACCGGCGGCACGTCGCGCGCGCGGCTCGACTGCACCAGGTGCGCCGGCTCGAGAACCTCGAAGCTCGGCGCGGTGCCTGCACCGTGCTCCTCGACCCGCACGAATTGCAGCGTCGCGCTCGAGCGCAGCACCCGTGGCAGCAACTCGCTCGTGGCATCGCTCACGATGATGGGGCCGTTGAAGCCCAGCCGCGACAGCATGCCCAGCCGCCCGCAGTGATCGACGTGCGCGTGGGTGAGCACGACGGCATCAAGCTTCGCGAAATCGATCGCCGGGGGTTCGGCGTTGCGGAGTTCCTGCTCTGGCGCGCCTTGGAACATGCCGAAGTCGACCAAGACTCGTGAGAAGGCCGACTCGACGAGCGTGCAGGATCCCGTGACCTCGCCCGCAGCTCCAAACAGCGTGACCTTGGGCGATGGCATCATCGGTCCAAGGCTAGCCCGGGGTTACGATCCTCGCATGGCACGACGCACACCATCGCTCGCCTCGGCGGCGCTGCTCCTCGGCGGCAGCTTCTTCGCAACGGCCTCGATCGCCGCGACCTCGCTCGCGGATCGGGCACCCGTCGCCGCCGCTGCGGGCTCGACGACCGATTCGCGCACGGTGCCGATGGATCGAGCAGCGTCCGCGACGCCAGCGGCGCTCGACGATGCCGAGCGCCTGCCACAGCCCGCGCTCAAGCCACTCTTCCCCGAACGATCGATCAAGGGCTGGCACATCGTTGGCGGCAAGGCCAAGTTCACGATGCAAGACGGCGTGCTCACCGGCAGCGGCGCGGACACGCGGAACGCCTTCCTCGTGAGCCCACGCAACTACGGCGACTTCGTGCTCGACCTTGAGTTCCGCATCGACGAGGGCAACTCGGGCATCCAGGTCCGCAGCCAAGTCCGCGAGGACGAGGGCTCGGGATCGCTCGTCGGCTACCAGGTCGAGATCGATCCCTCACCCCGCGCCTGGAGCGGTGGCATCTACGACGAGGGACGCCGTGGCTGGTTGTTCGATCTCAAGGACAACGAGGCCGCGCGGGACGCGTTCAAGGCAGGGGAGTGGAACCGCTACGTCATCGAATGCCGTGGCCCGTGGTTCCGCACCTGGGTCAACGGCGTGCCGGCCGCCAACGGCGTGGACATCATGGATGAGGACGGACGCATCGCGTTCCAGGTCCACTCCGGAAGGACCAACGTGCAGTGGCGCCGCGTGATGATCGCCGAGCTGCCTCCACCCAAGGTCGTGCGCATGTTCGACGGCGGGGCGATGCACGGTTGGTCGGCACGATCGGGGCTTCCCTGGCCGCTCGAGGGCATCCCGCCCCACGCGCGGCTCGTGAATCCCGCGACGGAGGCCGAGCCATCGGCACTCGTGAGCGATGAGGCCTACGGCGATTGCCTGGCGATCATCGAGGGTCGGTGCGACGATCCCGGTGCGGCGTTCATCGTTCGCCTCCCGAACGACCAGTCCCTCGACGGCGGCGTGCGCTCGAAGATCGGAGTCGATCGCCTGCGGGACGGCAAGGACCACGCCATCGCCGTCGCGATCAAGGGAACCCGCGTGAACACGTTCGTCGATCGGGCCGCGGTCGGCGAGCGCGAGGAACCCGACATGCCTGCTCGTGGCCGCATGGCCATCCTCGGTTCGCCTGCGCAGAAGCAAGGCACGATCTCGATCGATCGGGCACGCATCATGGTGTATCCACCCATGGAGGATCCGCGCGTGGGCCCACCCATGCCCGAGCGCGTCGTGCCACCGGCAGGCACGCCACCGACCGCTGCGCCGCCGGCGAGCCAACCGGCGGCGGCCCCGTGATGCCGCGTCGCAACGGGGCCCACGCATGAACCGATGGCATGTCGATGTGTTGCGCGCCGGCGACTTCCGGCTCGACGGCGGCGGTATGTTCGGGCTGATCCCGAAGGTGCAATGGTCGACCTGGGTCGAGGCCGATGCCGACAACCGCATCCCGCTCGCGTGCAACGCACTGCTCCTGCGTGACGGTGCTCGCACGGTGCTCGTCGAGACCGGCTACGGCGACCGATGGAGCGATGCCGATCGCACCGCATGGCTGTTGGCGCGTCGCACCGTCGTCGATGCGCTTGCGGAACTGGGCGTTGCCCCGCAGGACATCACCGACGTCATCGTGACGCACCTGCACTTCGATCATGCCGCCGGATTGACGACCGGGCCCGATGCATCGATCGTCTCCGTCTTCCCCGGCGCACGCATCCACGTGCAGCGCACCGAGTGGGAGGATGCCCTTGCGAACAAGAGCACCATGACCAGGACCTACCTCCGATCGGTGCTCGACCCGATCGCCTCGCAGATCGTGCTGCATGACGGCACGTCGCAACCGATGGCCGGCATCGAGCTCCGGCCGCTGCCCGGCCACACCTGGGGCATGCAGGGCGTCTTCATCGAAGGCCATGACGGCCCATGGGCATTCCCCGGCGACCTCTTGCCCACGCGCCACCACGCGCACCCATCGTCCAGCCTCGGTTACGACATGCTGCCCTATCAGACCATGCTCACGAAGCGCTCCTTCCTGCAGGACGCCGTCGACCGCGAACTGCGGATCGTGCTCGATCATGACCCGGGGCATCCCGTCGTGCGTGCGATGCGCGATGGCAAGCGCGTGGCGCTGTCGGCCGAGGCCCCCGGTATAGTCCGGCCATGAGCCGCATCGAACGACTTGCGCCGATGGTCGCCGTCCTCTTCGTGACTGGTCTTGCCGTGGCGCAAGGTCCTCGCGAGCCGAGCGTCAGCAGCCCCGCGCCCGCATGGCTCGGCTACGCCGTCATGTTCCTCATCGGCGCCGGCGTGCTCGGTGTGGCGCTCTATCCGGTGAAGCGCAGCCACATGGACTGACCGCGGCGTCCGGCGGACGATTGATCACGCGATGATGGCCCACGAGCCGACATCACTCTTCACAGGAGACCCCTCATGTCACGAACGCAGTTCCTCTCCCTGATCGCGCTGAATGCCGTGCTGCTGGCGGCCCTCGCGCTGGTCTCGCTCTCAGGCAGCGCCAGCGCGCAGCAGCGCCAGCGCGGCTCCTACATGCTGATCTCCAGCGGCGTGACCGGCACGCCCCTGTCGGTCGTCTACGTGATCGACGAAACCAACAATGAGCTCGTCGCCATGGCTTGGGACGACGCCGGCAAGAAGATGAGCTACGTCGGGTACCGCAACATCGCGGCCGACAGCATGCAGGCGCGGAGGGGCGGACGATGAACACCCGCAACGACAAGCAGTCCATCGGCACCGGCGCAGCGATCCTCTGGGCCACCGCGGTCCTTCTCGGCGCGCTCGTGATCATCCAGGCAGGGCGCCTCGAGCAACGCGCCTACGCGGACCAAGCCAACAGCGGCCAGCAGGGCTACAGCGTGTGCTCGGCCACCACGGGCCAGGGCTCGCCCGCCGAGCCGATCGAGGCCGTCTACGTCGTGGACAGCCGTGACGAAGTGCTGCTGGTCTACGCCATCGAGCGATTCCAGGACTTCAAGATCCAATTGCGCCACTCCGAGAACCTCGGTGCGCTGTTCACCCGCGCTCGCGGGAACTGATCTGGCATGCGCGCGGTCGACACGGTCACCGCCGTCGCCCGCGCTGCATCGTTCACCAAGCGATCGATCAAGAACGACTCGAAGCGCCAGGCCCTGCGCCTGGCGCTGTCCATGGTGGACCTGACGACGCTGGAGGGAAAGGACTCGCGCGAGAAGGTTCGTGCGCTCTGTGCGAAGGCCCTGCATCCCTACCACGGCACGCTCGACGATCCGCTGCCGCCGGTTGCTGCGGTGTGCGTCTATCCATCGCGCGTACGTGATGCCTGCGAGGCGCTGCGCAGCTCGAGCGTGAAGGTGGCCAGTGTGGCCACCGGTTTCCCGAGCGGTCAGTATCCGCTCGACCTCCGCCTCGCCGACTGCGCCCGGGCCGTTGCCGATGGCGCGGACGAGATCGACATGGTCATCACGCGCGGCGCATGGCTCGAGGGCCGATACGACGAGGTCGGGCAGGAGATCCGCGAGATCAAGCGCGCGTGCGGCCGGGCGCACCTCAAGATCATCTTGGAAACAGGAGAGCTCGGCACGCTGGAACAGGTGCGCTACGCGAGCGATGTCGCGATGGAGGCAGCGTCGAGCGTGCCCGGCGCGCCACCACTCACCGATGGCGAGGTCTTCATCAAGACGAGCACCGGCAAGGTCCAGCCTGCGGCCACGATGCCCGTGACGCTGGTCATGCTCGAGGCGATCCGTGATCACCACCGGGCGACCGGGATCCGCATGGGCATGAAGCCCGCCGGTGGAATCCGTGCGGCGAAGTCGGCCATCCACTACCTGGTGATGGTCCGCGAGACGCTGGGGCAGGATTGGTTATCGCCACATCTCTTCCGCTTTGGCGCCAGCACGCTCGCCAATGATCTGGTCCGGCAGATCCTGAAACTCGAGACGGGCCGCTACATGGCCGGATGGGACATGACGGAGTGATGCACCAGCGTGTCGCGCGGCTGCGTGCGCAATGAGGCGCTCCCCCCGCGCCCCAAGCGCCGCCCGACACTGCAGCGCGACACCCACAATGACCGATGTCCCTTGCACGACGATGGAATCCGTCCCGGTTGTGCATTGCAAGGAGGCTCTCATGGCGTTGGTCGTTCCCACCGTGCTGGTTGTCGCGTTCTCGTGCTCGCCCGCCCAGGAACCACGAGCGAGCCAGCCCTCACCGCCACCGCAACGCGCCATGGCGCCGGTGCAGGCACCGATCGATCGCATGACCGAGCGCCAAGCATGGCTTGGCCTGCAGGCCGAACCCGTGCGAAGCGACGTGGCCATGCAACTGCCCCTGCGCAAGGGTGCAGGACTCGTCGTGATGTTCGTCGAGGCCGAGAGCCCAGCCGAGAAGGCAGGCCTGCAGCGCTTCGACATCCTTGAAATGGTTGGCGACCAGTTCCTGATGAACGTCGATCAATTCAACGGACTCGTGAAGTCCGAGCAGCCGGGCGCCAAGGTCAAATTGACGTGGCTGCGTCGCGGCGAACGCAAGCAAGCCGAGGTCGCGCTCGGCGAGCGACTGGTGCCCGCACGGCGCGGCGCGGCGGATCGCATGGACGATGACGTGCCGCCGACCGATCGCCCTGCGCGTGCCCGGCCAGAAGGTCGGCCCGAAGGTGAAGAAGGCATGGCGTGGCGCGAAGTTGAAGGCATGCCGCTGCCTCCAGACCGCCCGGTCCGACCGCGTGGTGACCTTCAGCGGCGCGAGGTGCAGCCGGGGCGCGAACGTGACGCTGGCGCGGCTGCGCGCGCGCGGCTGATGGAGGCCGTGCGCGACGCGGTGGGCAATCTCCCTCCCGAAGAGCGGGACCGTGTCATGGAGCGGCTCATGCGTGCGCTCGAGCGCGATGTGCAGGTCGAGATCGATGTCGAGGAGTGGCGTGGCGATGGACCGCGTCCGCCGATGCCACCGATGGATGGCCGAGGCCGCCGCGGCGATGCGCCCGGTCAAGCACCGGGGCAGGGGACTGGCGATGCTGCTCGGGACCGCAAGCGCGATGTCCAGCGCGATGCCCAGCGCGAAGAACGGCGCTCCTCATCGTCATCCGCAACGATCGAGGACGGCTCGATCCGCATCTCGATCAACCGACGCGACCAGGGACCCGCTGAAGTGCGCGTGGAAGAGCCCGACGGCACCGTGCTGTGGGAAGGTCACCTTGAACTGGGCAACGCCGGAACCAACGGCGGGCTGATGGATGTGCCGCCGGAGTTCCGCAGCCAAGTCGAGATGCTCCTGCGCGGGGGCTGAGTGCACGCACAGCCCGTCGCCCGAGTCACGGCGCCGGTTCGACCGCCGCGGCGGCTTCGAGCGCACGCGCAGACCACGGGCCGTTCCGAGCGGCATCGATCGCACGCACCTTGGCCACGAACTCGGTCGTGATCGGCGTGGAGGCATGACTCCACTGGGATCGCAGCCACGTGGCGAGCAGCGCGAGATCCGCATCCGACTGGATCGGCGCTGCGGGCATGATGCCGCGATACGTGATGCCCTCAACCTCGAGCTCGCCTTCGAGCCCATGCAGCATGATCCTCACGAGCCGCGACGGATCACCCGTCACGTACGGACTGTTGCGCAGCGGCGGATAGACCGGCGGCATGCCTGCACCACTGGCCTGGTGGCAGCCCACGCAGTTGCCGAAGAGCAGGCGACCACGTTCCTCGGCGGTGAGTTCCCTCTTGGGAAGGGCGTAGCCCGCACGGCCCGGCCACGACAACTGAGGATCCACGAGCACGGCAGCCGCGCGAACGGCGCGCGGTCCGCTCGCCACGAGCTCGCCCCAGCCGACGGGCTGGCCGCGCATGCGCAGCACGCGCGCGTCCTTCGTCCCGGGCTTGGTCCAGGATGCGACACGGTCAAGGATCGATGCGGCCACCGGCGGCTGCTTCAGGGCCGCGCGCGCAGCCAGCGCGAGCAAAGCCTCGTTCAGTCGCTCGTTGCCGTGCGCGAGGACCTGTGCAGCGCACTCCTGCATGAGCGCGCGAACGCCGGCATCGCGCGCATCGGCGAACGTGAGCGACCACTCAAGGACGAGCATCGACCGCCCCTTGATTCCGCTGGCCAGCGCGGCGCGCCGCGGCGCATCCTTGAGCACGGTGCGCACGGCCGCGAGCCGCGCCACGGCGTCGATGAAGCGCTGATCGTCCTGCAGTTCGCCCAGCGCAGCGAGTGCCACGATCGAGACGCCGCGCACGGAATCCTGCGCCAAGCGCTCGAGCATGGCCATGCTCTCATCCACATGCTGCCCGCCATGCAGCATGCCTGCCGCATGGATCGCCGCATCCGTGCGCAGGCGGGCATCGCGATCGAAGGAGAGCGCTTCGAGAAGGGCCATGTCGCCGGCGCCAAGCATGATGAGCGTGCTGGCAGCGGAGTGGCGCACGGCGGGATCGACCTGCACGCCACGCGCCAGATCCATCAGCGCCTGCTCGGTCCAGTGATGCGCATCGACTCCACGCGCCCCGTGGGCGTGCGCCGTGCCATCTGCAGGGTCGGATCCGCTCGTTGCGGAACCACCCTGCGCATCGCCCACTGGCGAGGACCGGCTGTGCTCCACGAGCAAGCGCGATGCATGATCGCGAAGGTGCCCGCTCGGCCCCGCGATGCACTCCACGAGCGCCGCGTCGTCGGCCTTGGTGAGGTCCACGCGTGCACGCAGCGGGCGACCCATCGGCACCACGCGCCAGACGCGACCCTGGTCGATCGAGCGATCGAGGCCACGCGCCTCAACCTGCGCGCGCAGGAAGCTCGTCATGAAGATGCGGTGCTGGATGATGCCGCGACTGATGTCGGCGATGTACAGCGCGCCGTCGGGGCCGATCTTGAGATCGCACGGGCGGAACCGCTCGCTGGTGCTTGAGAGGAACTCGCCACCCAGGGGCATGGGCTCCCCCTTGGGGCCATCGTCGCGCTCGGTGATCCTGTAGTGCTTGACCGCGTTGGCGCACGGCGCGCAGACAAAGGCATCGCCGCGCAGCGATTCACCAAGCACGATGTCACGATTGATCACCGGTCCGCACGCCGCGGTGACTTGCACAAGCCGGCCATCCTGCAGCATGCCCGCGCGGTACGCGCGGTTGATCCCCGGCGTGAGATGCGCTGGCCACGTGCGCGCATCGTCGACCACGCGCTGCGGCACGCCGGGCAGGCCCGATGCACCGAGCGTGCGCGCGGCCATCCATCGCGGCACGAGGTCGATGAGCAGGGGATCGCTGTTGGGCGTGACCAGCAGACGGCCGAAGTCATCGATCGCCTGGCCCCACTGGCCCTCGACGGGCGTGGCGAAAGCGGCGAAGCCCGCCCCGTGATCGACGAAGCCCGCGTAATGCTGGCTCGGCACGAACGAACCATCGTGGCACCAGGTGAGCGCATTGCCCGCGTGCTCGGGGCTCTCGAGCCCCGCGAATCCGCTCGCCACGATCGTGGTCGACTCGGCGCGGCCGTCGCCATCAAGATCCTGCGCCCACACCAGGTGCGGCGGCTCGATGACGAGCGTGCCTTCACGGTGGAAGGCGATCGAGCGCGGCAGCACCAGCGAGTCCAGCACAACCTGCCGTTCGTCCATGCGGCCATCGCCATCTCGATCGACCAGACGCACGATGCTGCCGACCGGCTCGCGCTCACGCGAGCCGTCGAGGTCGCTCATGTAGCCAGGCATCTGGACGACCCACAGCGATCCATCGGGATGGAACGCCATGGCCACGGGCGCCACGACCATCGGCTCGCAGGCGACGAGCTCGATCCGGAAGCCCTCGGCCACGCGCATGGAGGCCAACGCCTGGTCCGGCGTGAGCGCGGGACTGTCGACCGCGAGCCACTCGGCAGGCAGCGGTGGCTGCGGCTCGCCGCGCTGATCGCCCTGCTGGGCCAGCGCGGCCGAGACCACCATCGACGCCGGGATCACGATCGATGCGCGCACGCGGTGCATCAACCGAGTGTAGGTCGGCACCGCACCCAGGACGCTCTTCGATCCCCGGGCGGTGATGCGAGCACGGTGCGTCGGCGCGTGGCCGCCTTCGCGCGATCGCTCAGCGCCCCGTCTTCTCGCGTCGATGCCACTCGCGCACCCACTGGCGCCACATCGGCATGACGACCTCTTCCTGCATGGTGTGCATCCACTGCGTGCCGAAGCGCACGTCCATCATGGCGAAGAACATGCGCTCCTGCGTGGTCTGCCCGCTGCCGATCCACCACGGCGGCAGCTTGCGGCGTTGATCGCCCCACCAGCCATTGCCGGCCGAGGCCACGTGCACGATCGATGCACTCGGGAACGCAACGGCCAAGAGGCCGCACAGCACGAGATGAACTGGCTTCATGAGGCTTCCTCCAGGACCTGGGCGCGCTCGAGGATGCGCCAACCCGTGGGACGGAACGATGGGAACCGGCTCATGGTGCCGCACAGCACCTTGAGGTCACTGCGGTCGAGCAGCCACTCGGCCGACGGATCATCGGCGTGCGCGGCGTGCTCGATGCTGAAGCAGCGCTCGCGCAGCGACCAGTTGTCGGTCACTTCGGCAATCTCGCTGATCATGTTGGTGAAGATGGCCAGCGCGCGGTGCAGCGCCGGGCCATCAAGCGATCGTGCCGCGACGTTGCAGGCGCAGACCGCCCACCAGCCGTGGCTCTCGAGCAGATCGCCGCGCGGCGCAGGATCCTGCGCGAGCGCCGCCGCGATGCCGGACTCGAGTTCGGCCAGGGCATCGGCAGGATCACGAAGGCCCAGGTACGCCTCGCACTCGAGGATCGCGCCATGGCAGGTCCGGGCCACGGCGGTGTAGCTCGCATCGTCGAAGGTCCGCGCGAGCGATGCGTAGGCCGCGTGCGCGGCACGCAGGTCGCCAAGTGCGCTCTCCGCATGCGCCCCAGCCTGCGTGGCATCGCGCTCGATGGCACGGCGCGCGCTCTGGCCGCGCACGAGAAAGGCGAAGGCCTGCGCCACGCGCTCGAACCGATCCGTGGGCGGATGCTCCGTGAAGTGATGCACGAGCTCGTGCGCGATGCTGCGGCTCTCGACGAGGTGCCAGAGCGCATAGTGCGCGCTCGCCAGGTTGACCCGCAGCATGAGCCGCGTGCGCGGCAGCACATCGGGCTGCACGAGGCCCTGCTGCACGGACGAGAGGCTGCGCATGAACTGCCCCAGGCCATCGTGCGCACCGCACTGGCGATTGAAGGCGATCGCACGCTCGTTGCCGGATGCAGCCGCGCCGAGCATGAGCGAGGCCAACTCGAGCATGTCGTGGTAGCGGCCATCGCGATGCGCCTGGCGCGACTGGGCATCGAGCTCATGGAACGGCGTGCGCGCACCGGGCGAACGCGCGCCGCTGCCGGGCCGCCAGAGCGCCTCGGCCACATCGCCGACGGGCCACTCGAGCGCATCGGCAATCGCCACCACGAGATCGAGCTTGGGATTGCCGCTCTCGGGAACCACCTTGGCCACCTCGCGGCCCAGGCGCTCGGCGGTCTGGGTCTTGGACCAGCCGCGATAGGCCTGCGCAAGGCTGACGAAACGGTGCATGGTGCTCTTTCGCTCTAGGACCTGGTCCATGCTGTGCCTCCAGATGGGAGAATCCCCCCGGTCCCAAAGGCCCTGAGCGCCTCAGTCCAGTCACGGATCTGTAGATTTGTCCCGATGTCCCCGGATCCAGCCCATCCAGGCCTCTTGCTCGTGATCGCCGGTCCCAGCGGCGTGGGCAAGTCCACGATCGTGCATGGGCTCATGCGCGAGTTCAACGCCGCCTTCAGCGTGAGCGCCACGACCCGTGCGCCATCACCGGGCGAGCGCGACGGCGTCGACTACTTCTTCATCGACCAGCCGACCTTCCAGCGCTGGATCGACGAGGGACGCTTCCTCGAGCATGCGCAGGTCTTCGGCCGCGACTGGTACGGCACGCCCCGCGATGCGGTCCAGCGACAGCTCGACGACGGCCGCCTCGTGATCCTCGACATCGACGTGCAGGGCGCCGAGAACGTGCGCCGTGCGATGCCCGGCATGCTGGGCATCTTCATCCTGCCGCCGGACGAGGGCGAGCTGCTGCGCCGCCTGCGCGTGCGGGGCCGCGAGGACGAGACCGCGATCCAACGCCGCTTCGCCGAGAGCCGCAGCGAGATCGTCCGCGCCAAGGCGGGCACCACGTTCGATGCCTTCGTCGTCAACGACGACCTGGCGCACTGCACCGAGGCCGTGGCCTCGATCGTGCGCGCGCGGCTCAGCGTGGCCAGTGCGCCGTGACGCCGGCGATCACTTGAGCGAACACCGCATCGGGATCCTTCGAAGCATCGACGACCAGATGCCGGTCGGGCCGCTCGCGCGCCTGCTGGAGGTAGCCCGCACGCACGCGTCGATGAAACTCCGCACCCTTCTGCTCCATGCGATCGAGCAGGGGCGAGAGCCGACCCGCGGCCACGCGTTCATCCACGTCGAAGACGACCGTCAGGTCGGGCCAGCGGCCGCCGATCGCCACGTCGCCGACCGAGAGGATCTCGGCGGGTGAGAGCCCGCCGGCCGTGCCTTGGTACGCGAGCGTGCTGCTGATGAATCGATCGCTGAGGACCATGTGTCCCGCAGCGAGCGCAGGCTTGATGCGCTCGACCATCAGCTGCGCGCGGCTGGCCATGTAGAGCAGCATCTCGCAGCGCACGTCCATCTCGACGTTGGCCGGATCGAGCAGGATCTCGCGGATCTTCTCGCCGATGGGCGTGCCGCCGGGCTCGCGCACGTCGGTCACGGTCGTGCCATCGTCACGGACGGCCTGCACGAACCGCCGGATCTGCGTGCTCTTGCCGCTGCCATCCGGGCCGTCGAAGACGATGAAGCGTCCTTGGAGCGCGTGCGACCATCCTGGTCTCATGCGCGCGATGCTACGGTCGCATGGGACCGTGGTCGATCGCCGTACCATCCCGCGCATGCAGGTGACCGCACGAGCCACCGACCGCTCGCGACTGGGCGACGCCGAGGTCAGCCTCGACGAGCGGCCTGCACGGCTGCGCCTGCGCGACGCCGGCCGGGAGCGCGAGCACTTCCTGGATTGGGAGCGCGCGGTCGACGATGGCGGCCACCTGCGCAAGTGCATCCTGTGCGGTTGCGACACGCTCTACCGGAGCCGATCGATGCCACGCCTCACGGTCATCGTCGCGGTGCTTGCACTCTCGGTCGTCGCGGTAGGGCTTGCGGGCTACGGCACGCCGCCGATCCTCGTCGCGGCGCTGCTCATCGTCACGGCCATCGACGTCGTGCTGTGGGCGCGATCGGAGTGGCGGCTGACCTGCTACCGATGCCGCAGCACGTTCCGCGGGATGTCCATCGCGCGCTACCACCTGGGCTGGGATGCGCGCACGCAGCGCCGCATCGACGGCGCCAATCAGCCCTCGCCCGGCTCGTCCTGAACCGCCGGCGCACCGAAGAGCGCGCCGCCGATGCGCACCAAGTTCGAGCCGCACTCGATCGCGACCTCGAAGTCGTTGGACATGCCCATCGAGAGCAGGTCGAACGCGTCGCCGCCCACACCGGCCGAGCGGATGTCCTGGAAGAGCTCGCGGCAGCGCTCGAAGACATCGCGCACGACCGCCGTGTCCTGCGTGTTGGGTGCCATGCACATGAGGCCGCGCGGGCGCACGTTGACCATCGTGTCGATCTGCTCGATCACGTGGCGCACCGCAGGCGGATGGAGTCCGTGCTTGCTCGCCTCGCCGCTCACGTTCACCTCGATGAGGATGTCGACGGGATCCTCGCGGCGCGCGGCCGCGTTCTGGATGTCCTCGGCCAGACGCATGCTGTCCACGCTGTGGATCAGCCGCGCGCACTCGATGGCCTTCTTGACCTTGTTGCGCTGGAGCGAGCCGATCATGTGCCAGCGCACGGGAGCGGGCTCGGTGCCGGTGAGCTCGCGACGGCGTGCCCGGAACTCCTCGACCTGCGCCACGCGCTGCTGCAGTTGCTGCACGCGGTTCTCGCCGAAGTGCACGTGCCCCGCCTGCACGAGCTCGCGGATCTGCTCCATGCTGGCGGTCTTGCTCACCGCCACGAGCACGACCTGCGATGCCTTGCGCCCGGACCGGGCGGCGGCCTCGCCGATGCGCTTGTTGATGTCGTCGTAGCGGCTCCGCAGAGCGTCGCCGATGAGTGGTGCCGTGTCCGTGGCCAAGGTGGTGGTCATCCTTCCGTGCTCTCCATGCACTTGGGTGCGGGCGTAGCGTAGCGGAGGACCGCCTCGAAGCAGATGGCCCGAGCGGGGTAGAGTGGGTTCATGGCTTCACGGACCGTGAACACACCGATCGTCCTCGTGATCCGGGATGGCTGGGGGCGCAACCCGCACGCCGAGCAGGATGCCGGCAATGCCGTGCTGCGCGCGCGCTGCCCGTTCGATGCCGCGATGCGCCGGGAGTGGCCGAGCACCCTCATCCGCACGAGCGGCGAGGACGTCGGCCTGCCTGAGACGCCCGAGGGCCCGGTCATGGGCAACAGCGAGGTCGGACACCAGAACATCGGTGCCGGTCGGATCGTGGACCAGGAACTCATGCGGATCACGCGCGCGATCCGCGACGGCCGCTTCGCCACCAACTCCGGCCTGCAGTCGGCCTTCGATCACGCCATGGCCACCGGGGGCAGTGTGCACGTGCTCGGACTGTGCAGTGATGGCCTCGTGCACAGTGATCTTGGGCATCTTGAGGCGATCCTCGACCTCGCCCGCGCGCGCGGGTTCCCCGGTGCGCGCGTGATCGTGCATGCGATCACGGATGGCCGCGACACCGGTCCCACGACCGGACTTCGCTTCCTCGCGCGCGTGCAGCAGGCCGCGGATCGGTGCGGCGCCAGGATCGGCAGCATCATGGGCCGCTTCTGGGCGATGGACCGCGACCACCGCTGGGAGCGGGTCGAGCGCGCCTGGCGGTGCCTCGTCGGTCCGCAGGAGCAAGGAGCGACCGATGCCCGCGCGGCGCTTGAGCACGCCTACGCGAATCCCGAGGGCCCCACGCGCCACGGGGATGAGTTCGTCCCGCCCACGCACCTGCTCGGCGACAGCGAGGGCTTCGTCAAGGACGGCGACGCGGTGATCTTCTTCAACTTCCGCGGCGACCGCCCGCGAGAACTGACCAAGGCGTTCGTGCTCGACGAGGATGCGTTCCGCGCGCTGCCCAGCGGTGGATTCGACCGCGGTCACGTGCCGACGAACTTGCGCTTCGTCACGATGGCCAACTATGAAGAAGGCCTGCCGGTCACGGTGGCGTTCGAGCGGCCCGCCCGCATGGAGTCGATTCTGGGGCAGGTGATCAGTGATGCGGGCCTCACGCAGTTCCGCTGCGCGGAAACCGAAAAGTTCCCGCACGTCACGTTCTTCTTCAACGACTACCGCGAGGAGCCCTTCCCGGGCGAGCGGCGCGTGATCGTGCCGAGCCCCAAGGATGTGCCGACCTACGACCTCAAGCCAGAGATGAGCGCGCACGGCGTGCGTGATGCGGTGCTCGCGCGGCTGGCAGCCCCCGACTGCGAACCGTTCATCATCGTGAACTTCGCCAACGGCGACATGGTCGGCCACACCGGCAACCTCGAAGCCGCCACGCGCGCGTGCGAGATCGTCGATGCGTGCGTGGGCGAGATCGCTCGCGCCACGCTCGCGCGCGGCGGGAGCCTCGTGATCACGGCCGACCACGGCAACGCCGAGCAGATGATCGACCCGGCGACCGGCGACCCGCAGACCGCGCACACCAACTTCACCGTGCCGCTATCGATCGTGGGCGAGGCGTTCCGCGGGCGGAGCCTGCGCGATGACGGCAGGCTCGCCGACATCGCCCCCACGATGCTCGCCATGGCCGGGCTGCCGAAGCCTGCGGCGATGACGGGACAGAGCCTGTTCGCCTGATCACTGCTCCGACTGGCCGCCCGAGGATGGCTGCGCATCGCCGGGGTTTTCGCGGCGCTTGCGCGCGCTGAAGCGCAGCCGGATCGGCACTTCGGCGTAGGGCAGTTCCTCGCGCATGCGGTTGAGCAGGTAGCGCTCGTAGTTGCCCTCGAAGAGGTCGGGCTTGTTCACGACCAGCGCGATCGTCGGCGGGAAGACCTCGATCTGGGTGATGTAGTAGATCTTGGCGATCGTGCCCAGACGCGAGCTCGGCCCGCGCTCGGTGAGGATCCTCTGCACGAGCGCGTTCAGGCGGCCGGTCGTCTCGCGGTGCCCCGCCTGCTGGAAGAGGTTGAACGCCATCGTGATGGCGTCCTGCACGCCCTCGCCCGTCAGCGCGCTCACGCACGCGACCGGCGCGAAGTCGAGCCCGGGAAGCTCCTGCCCGAGGTACTCGATGAAGTCCTCGACCTTGGCCTTCTTCGGCATCAGATCCCACTTGTTGAGCACGATGAGCGTGGGCTTGGCCTGCTCAATGAGCTGCATGGCCAGGTGCTTCTCGACCTGGCTGATCTTGTCGGTGGCGTCGAGGACCAGGAGGCAGACATCGGCGCGGCGAATCGACTGGTCGGTGCGGACGTTCGAATAGAACTCGACGTCATCCGCCCACGACTTGCGCTTGCGCACGCCGGCCGTGTCGATGGCCACGAACGTGCGGCCGCCAACCTCGAACCGCACGTCGATCGCATCGCGCGTGGTGCCGGCGATCTCGCTCACGATCACCCGGTCCTCGCCCGCGAGCGCATTCGTGAAGGAGCTCTTGCCGGCGTTGCGGCGACCCACGATCGCGACCTTCATCTCGGTCGGCACGGGCTTGGCGGGCGCATCGCCCACGCGCTCCCAGATCGCCTCGCGCAGGCGGCGCAGGCCGGAGCCGTTGTTCGCGCTGACCATGTGCGGCTCGCCGAAGCCCAGGCGCATCGCATCAAAGGCATGGGCCTCCCATGACGGGCCATCGACCTTGTTCACGACGAGCATCGCCTTGGCGGCCTGGCCGCTGCGGCGCAGCATCGTGGCGATCGTCTCGTCGAGCGCGGTGACGCCGCTCTGTGCATCGACCGTGAAGAGGATCACGTCGGCCTCCTCGGTCGCGGCGCGGATCTGCTCCTCGATGTGCGGCGTGAGCGCGGCCAAGTCCATGCCCGCATCGTCGATGCGGCCGCCATCGGCGGTGTAGACCCCGTAGCCGCCGGTGTCCATGAACTCGACGGTGCGCGGCAGCGCATCCTCAGGGCCCTCGATCGGCGGATCGAGGGTCAGTTCGGCCGTGATGCGGTCGCGCGTGACGCCCGGGGTCGGGTCCACGATCGACACGCGCCGGCCGACGATGCGGTTGAGCAGGCTGCTCTTGCCGACGTTGGGGCGACCGATGATGGCGACGACGGGCAACATGGAACCGCGCAATGCTAGCGGGAGCGCCGATGCACGGCGGACGCGTCCATGCGACACTCCGCGGGCCGTGTCGATCTTCCCGCTGCCCATCTTCGAACGCGACGCCGATCCGGCCCATCGTGATGTCGATGCGGCGGCCTATGCGGACCTCAAGGCACCGAGCTCGATCGTGGTGCGCTTCGGTGCGATGCGCATGATCGGCGAGTTTCCGTACCGCGGCGACGCCAAGCCCGGGTGCGGCTCCAAGCTCGTGGTGCGCACGCATCGCGGCACCGAACTCGGCGAGATGCTCACCACGACCTGCGGCAACGGCGGCTGCGGCAAGAGCGTCTCGCGCGACGAGGTGCGCAGCTACATCGAAGCATCCGGCGGCAAGGACTATCCGTTCCACGCCGACGGCGAGGTGCTGCGCGTGGCGACGATGGATGACCTGGCTGCGTGGGAACGCATCTCGATGGACTGGGGTGCGCGCACGCTCGCCGCGAAGCAGGCAGCGATCGCACTGGGCATCCCCTCGCGCCTCGTGCAGCTCGAGCCGATCCTCGGCGATGAGCAGCTGTTCGTCTGGGTCCACCCGACGGTCGAGGGTGAGATTGACCTCGCGCCCATGAAGGCCGCGCTCGCACCGTCGATCGGTCGCCCGGCGCACTGGCAGGTGATCGGCGCGCGCGACGAGGCGCGACTGGTCGCCGACCGCGAGAAGTGCGGCCAGAGCGTCTGCTGCTCGACCTTCCTCAAGGTGCTGAAGCCCGTGAGCATCAAGCACGCCAAGGTCCAGGGCCACACGCTCGACCCGCTGAAGATCTCCGGACGCTGCGGGCGGCTCATGTGCTGCCTGCGCTACGAGGACCAGACCTACGCCGAGCTGGCGGCCAAGCTGCCCAAGCGCGGCACCGTGGTCGGCACGGCCGAGGGCGTGGGTTCGGTCGTCGAGACGCGCACGCTCGTGCAGCTCGTGCTCGTGCGCCTGCACGCCAGCGGCCAGGAGATCGCGGTGCCGGTCGAGGAACTCCTGCCGGTTGAACAAGCACCGGCCACGCCGGCTGCGCCCCCAGAGCAGCGCCCGCGTGACCGAGGCCGTGACGGCAAGGGCGGCGACGGCAAGGGCCACGACGGCAAGCGTGCTGACGGCGAGCGCGGCGACGGCAAGGGCCCACGGGGCCGCCGCTAGCATCGCATTCCCATGGAGCACGAGCCCCGCAAGGCCACGACCCTCGACACCATCAGCTTGCTGCTGATCTCGTTCGCGCTCGCGATGACCTTCCGCGGCTTCGTCATCGAGGGCTACGTGATCCCCACCGGGAGCATGGCGCCCACACTGATGGGTGAGCACCTTCGCTTGCGCAGTCCCGACACCGGCTACAGCTATCCCGCCGATGCGGCGCCGGTGATCGAATCAGCCCGCGCGGGCCGCGACTTCCAGCGCCCGATCGGCGATCCGATGGTCAGCCACATCGCGCCCACCCGCAGCGAGGGCAACATCCGCCTCGCGCAGGATGCCCGAGTGGGCGATCGCATCCTCGTCACCAAGTTCCTGTGGCCGATCCAGCAGCCGCAGCGCTGGGACGTGGTTGTCTTCAAGAATCCGTGCGATCCCGTCGGCGACGCGACGTACTACATCAAGCGCCTCGTGGGCATGCCCGGCGAGCGCTTCGCGCTGGCCGATGGCGATGCGTTCACCGGCGCGCCCGACATGCCGGTGACCGGCATGCGCATCCAGCGCAAGCCTGAGTCCGTGCAGCGCGCGGTCTTGCAGCCGGTCTGGAACAGCGACTACGCGCCGATCGATCCGAGCGCCATGCGCCAGCGCATGCGCGGTTCATGGAGCGGCCCACCGCTGCGTGGACAGGGCTGGGACACGAGCGATCCGCGTGCGTTCGTGTGGGGCGCGACCGGTCCCGCGCGGCTCGAGTGGGTCTCGACCGACATCCAGCTCGACGACTGGAACGCCTACAACTCCACGCGCCCCGAGATCCCGCTCTTCCCCGTGGGCGACCTGCGCGTGGCCGCGCACTGCACGCCCGCGTCGAGTGGCCTGTTCACGACGAGCCTGTTGATCGGCACGCGCTCGCATGTCATGAAGTTCGAGGTCTCCGGCGGCAAGGCCACGCTCTCGGTCGTGCACGCCGAGAGCGGCGAGGTGAAGGCCACGGCGAGTGCACCGGTCACGCTGCCTGATGGCGCGTTTGAGCTCGAGTTCTGGCACATCGACCAGCGCCTGCAGCTCTTCATCGACGGCGACAGCGTGCTCACGATCGACTACGAGTGGGATCCGCAGCAGCGCCTGCTGGCGAGCCACAACGGCCGCACGATCGACCAGGTGCTGCAGAACCCCTCGGCGCAGAAGCCCACGCCGACCACGCTCGCGTGGGAGTTCGGCGGCGGGCCCGTGACGCTGCGCCGCATCCGCGTGGACCGCGACCTGTACTACCGGCCGGCGTTCCTCAATCCGGGCGACCAGTACCCGATGAACGGCGAGCCGATTCCGGGCCTGGCGTTCGGCGTCGACGTGAACCAGCCACCGTTGATCGGCGATGGCGAGTACGTGATGCTCGGCGACAATTCCGGAGCGAGCCGAGACAGCCGGCTCTGGGGCCGGCCGCACCCGCTCGTGTCGGTGCAGTTGGGCAACAGCAGCCCGTTCATCGTTCCCGAGGACCTGATGATCGGCAAGGCCTGGTGCGTCTACTTCCCCGCGCCGATGCGCCTGTCGCCAGGCAGCACGCCGTTCATCCCTGACTTCGGCGAACTTCGGTTCATCCGGTGAGGGGTGGGGGGATCCCGATGTATGGTTTGACCATACATCATGCCGACCCAGCCTCTCGATGCTGACCTGCTCCGCCGCGCGCTGCACTCCCTCGCCGCCGCGCTCCCGCCATCGCCCCAGGGCGACCTGATCCTGATCGGCGGTACTGCCGGCATGCTGACTGGTCAGCTGCCGTCGAACCGCCTGACATCAGACCTCGACGTGATCGAGATCACCCCGCCGGAGCTTCTGGACCTCTGCTGCCATCTCGCACCCCACATCAGTGATCCGACCGGCATCAGCGAGTCATGGTTCGATGCAACATCAACCACGATGCGACACACCCTGCTCGATGGTTGGCGGGATCGAACGGAAGACATCGGTCGCTTTGGTTGCCTGCACGTGAAAGCAGTCGGTCGGCTCGACCTGATTGCACTGAAGCTGCTTGCGGGGCGTGAACGTGATCTTGCAGACGTGGCTGCGCTGCGCGTCACCACGCGTGAGTGCAGCGTGCTCGCGGACATGCTTCCACAACTGCTCAGGCGTGGAGTGCCACCAGAATCCATCACTTCGGCCATCTCCCTTGCACGCGCACTCGGGGGCAACCGTGGCTGATGCCGCCCTCGAGCCGGAACTCGATGCCATCGTGGATCAATGGCGAGACGTCGGTGTGCTCTACGGCAGCGATGAACCAGCGCTGCACCCGGCCGAACCGGTCGATCTTGAGCGAATGCTGCTCGACACCGTTCGCCTGATGGTCCACATGCCACGGCTCTTCAACACAACGGCCACGTGGCTGCACGCCTTCGGCGACCTCATCGCCAAGCACCGGCTTCGACGTCTGGTCGGGCACTCGTTGGACCCAAGCCTTCAGCCAGCCCTCGGGGCGCTGCTCGACACCGCACAGCAAGGCCAGACGCCGCGGGAGTTCACGTCCGTCACGTCACGGCTGGCTCCGGCGGACCAGCCACGCTCGATCTTCGCGATCATGCAGCAGCATGAGGCCTTCGCGGTCCATGCCCAGCAGCGCACCGGTGCCATCGGTCGCCGGTGGCGGATCCATTTGATCGACGAGCCGTTGCGCCCCAAGGTGCTCCGAACAGCGCGCTGGATCATGGAGCGCCACCCCGACTTCGTGTTCCGTGCCGACGTCAAGGGTGACCTTCGCGCCTCGGTCATGGCTGCGCTCATCTTCGATCATGGCGCTGGAAGCAGTGAACTCGCGCTGGCAGCGGCGGCGGGTGGAAGTCGGGCTCAAGTCCGCAAAGCGCTCGATCACTTGGAGATGACCGGGCGCGTGGCCAGGCATCGATCGAAGGCCGGCACGCACATCGACGTGCTCAGGAGGACATGAGGGAATCCGGCACGCCCCGCACCACCTACATGGAACGTGCCTGGCGACTCACTCCCCGCGCGCGCTCGTGATCAAGGCCTGCACGCGATCGGTCCATGATGCGGCCATCGCCTCGAGATCGATGGGCACCTTCGGCGTGATGTTGCCCAGGGGTGGCATGGTCTCCACGGTCGCGGCCTCGGTGCCCGAGACGAACGGCGTGGCGCCGACCGCATCACGCTCCTCGGCGAGTTGCTCGAGCGCGTCGATCGTCATGCCCCCATCGTCGACCAGCTCGCCCGCCGGCAGGCGATCGGCTTCGCGCGTGACCGTGGGGCTCATCACGGCCAGGACATACGCGACGCCGTTGGCACCGAGCCGCTGGCCGGCCGCGGTTCGGGCCGAAGCAAGCTCGGGCGCCTGCTTCGGCGGCGACCAGCGGCGCACGATCACGTCGACATCCCACGCCAGGGACTTCGGCAACTTCAGTCCTCCATCGAGCAGAGCGGTCAGCGACTCGGCCATCAACGTGCGGGCCGTGGCATCCATCCGCGGATCGGCAAGGATCCCCGGCATGGACTCGGCCAGGTCGTCCAGCAGCACGCTGGCCAGGAGCGGACCCGCAAGGCAGCATGAGGCGCGCGCCTGGTCGACCATGCGCACACAGCCTTGTACGACACGGGGCAGATCCTGGTCGCGATCGTGCAATGCGCGCAGTAGCACCGCACGGGCAACACCACGCGCGAGCGCGACATGATCGAGCGCCAAGGTCGGCCGTCCGCGTTCGCGACCGGCGACCTCGCAGCGGCCTGCGACCCATCCACGCTCCATCGCGCCATCCACAACGCGAGCGAGCTGATCCAGCGGCCGCAGCACGCGCTTGACATCCTCGGCGTGGCCCACGGATCGCAGCAGGTCCAGCGCAACCTGGTCATCCTCAGGGATCGCAGCCACGGCACGGCCCGCCTGCACGTAGAAGACCATCGCGTCGACGAAGTCGCTTGGCCGGGCCTTGACCTCGGCGATGGTGCGCAGCCTGTCGGTGATCTCCTGGAGCGCGGCTCGGTTGCGCTGCATCGACTCCCACATCGCGTCCCATGAGGGCATGAGCGTGCGTGCGAGCGAACCATCGGGGAGCCCCTCGAGTTCCTTGGTCAGGCCGTCGAGGATCGCCCGGCCCTTGGCCGGATCAGGCTCCGAGAATGCCTCGGCGGCTCGGGTGTAGAAGCCATCCATCACCTCAAGCTCGCGCTTGATGGACTCGTCATCGGCGATCTCGACTGGGGTCTGCGGGTCCACGATCGCCAGGGCCTCCTTCGCCGATTCGGCGTCCTTGAGGCTGGCGCGCATGAGTTCCATCTCGCCGCGCATCGCCTCGGCGCAGCCCAGCGCAGCAGGATCGGTCATCGAGCCGAAGGTCTCCGCCAGCTCGGCGGCCGCTGCGGGCGTGACCAAGCCAAGATCCATCAATTCTTCGGTGCATGTGGCGGCCTGGTTGGCGATGCCCGCACCCACCAGGGAACTGATGACCACACGGTCACCGGCGAGGTCGCGCGCGAGCTCGGTCTGCAACGTGATCAGGCGCAAGGCCTCACGGCCATCGCCGCGGCTCATGGCCCACTGCGCCGCCGCGCCAAGCAGCCGGGCACCCTGACGCTGCTGCGCCAGATGCGGCAACAGCATGCCGAGGCCCGCGGAACGATCGAGCTCGAAGTCGCACCGATCCGCCGCGGCACCTCGCGCCAGGGCATCGATCGCCGGGCGCAGCGACTCCATCATCCTGCCGGCGCGGTCGAGCCACGCTGGATCCCAGGTCCGCCACTGTGATGGATCCACAAGCTGCGTTTCGATGAAGAGCTGGTCCTCGTCGGTGAACCGAAGTTCGCCGGCACGGCGGTACCACGTGGCTGCATTCGATTCATCAGGAGCCGGCACCGCATCCTGCGCGGCGAGCGCGGCCATGGCCAGGGCGGCGGCGATGAGCATGCGCGCAGGCTACGCGGCGCGGTCGCTCAGCCCGTCCAGTTTCCGAGCAGGATGCCCAGATCGGCACCGTCTGTCGTGCCATCGCCGTTCAGGTCCCCGACGGTGGTCGACCAAGCGCCAAGCAGCACCCCAAGATCCGCGCCGTTCACGGCGCCATCGCCGTCGAAGTCGCCCGCGATCGCCTCGCAGAGGTCCAGGATCCCATCGCCATCGGCATCGCCGCCGGACTGCGCGATCTGGCAGCGATCCGATACGCCATTGAGATCGCAGTCGCGGCTGAAGCGCCAGACGCGCGCGGCGCCGGTGATCGACGTGCTCTCGACCGTCGACGTGGCACCGATGATCGCGACGTCACCCCTCATGGCGGCGCTCTCGCCGACAGGCAGCCGCGAGACCTCGACCGGCTGCGATCCTGGCTCCATCTCGTACGCCCGCACGGACGAGAAGCCCGACGCAAAGTCGAGCTGCGCGACCAGCAGCCGGCCCCTGGACAGCGCCACGGCGTGGCCAAGGCGGGAATTCTGCTGCGTGCCTCCGGCAACGACCGAGCCAGCAAACCACTCGCCGCCAACGTGGCTCCATGTGAACGCAGCGCCCTGGCGGTCACCCTGCTGCGGCGCGCCGGCAGCGACCATGCGATCCACGCACGCCACCGACCAGCCCAGCCGTGCATCGACATCGGCGATCGGCTCGAGATCCGATCCGATCCGTTCCGGCTGTGACCACGTGTCCCCAGCGAGGAACGAGGCCCACACCTGGCCCGATCCACCTGACGCGTATGGGGCACCAATGCAGAGCATCGTGCCATCGATGGAGACGGACCAGCCGAAGTACCCGAGTTCGCTC
>Ga0315906_10001615_pt1 | contig 33160 bp, 27 predicted proteins | sample LakEriMetagenome_4_FD_203526 | JGI IMG/M metagenome (GOLD analysis project Ga0315906, IMG submission 203526) | Freshwater fungal communities from buoy surface, Lake Erie, Ohio, United States - Buoy 2 MA122 | ecosystem: Environmental > Aquatic > Freshwater > Lake > Lake biofilm | place: USA... | reverse complement strand
AGTCTTGGCGCTACATTACTCATGATTAATATGATACATCTAAATTGGCTATGGTGGATAGTTATCGACCTGGTAGCCGTTTATCTCTATTCTAGCAGGAAACTATATCTTGGTTCACTACTCTATTTATTGTATGCAATAATGGCTGCCGACGGTTTCCTTAAAAAAGGTTGGTTTACATGATAACCATTGCTGTTACAGGACCGGAAAGCAGCGGAAAAACGACCCTGGCTATGGCCTTGAGCAATGCGCTTTCTGCCGTTTTAGTAAATGAGTATGCCAGAAGCTATTTGAAGGAGAAGCGTTCAGGGTATTTTCCTGAAGATCTGGATATAATTGCAAAAAGGCAGTTCAACGCTACAGTGGCTGGCCTATCCGCCCAAAGTAACTATCTTGTTTCGGACACAGATATGCATACCATGTCCATATGGTATAAGGAAAAATACGGCTATGTTTCTTCTGAAATTAAGTCTCTCCTTCATAAAGAGGAATTCAAGGTATACCTTCTCTGTCGTCCAGACATAGCTTGGGAACCCGATCCACTGCGCGAAAATCCTAATGACCGCGAACGTCTATTTAATCTTTATTTCAGCTCTCTAAAAGAGTACAACCGCTGTTTCGGAATCGTTGAGGGAAATGGCGCCTCTCGCCTCGAAAACGCATTAAACATCCTTCGAAACAAATTGAATTGCCGGCTTTAATAAGCAGATTCATCCATAGAATCTATTTGAGTCTCGCCTTTAATCCAAATACCTGGTAAAACGAAAAAAGCCATTCATTGCGAACGGCTTTTTATCGAAAAAATGAAACAAATTTTATTTGATGGTAAACCTTACAGGAATGGTGTATTGAACTCTAACCGCACGTCCCTGCTGTTTTCCGGGCTCGAATAAGGGAAGTGTTTTTACGGAACGCACCGCTTCATCATCAAGCTGCTTACTTACCCCTCTCCGCACCTGAATATTCTCCACTTTGCCTTCCTTACTTACCTCAAAATAAACATACACTGTTCCCTGTATGCCCGCATCTTTAGCAATTGGTGGGTATTTTGCATTAGACTGAACAATAGTAATAATCTCCTTTTGGGTGCACATATCACGTGCCGTAGGATCGCTAACATTCCGGCAATTAGGCAATGTTGGCATTTTCTCCACCACCATAAAAATCTCTTCTTCTTCCACTTCTTCCTCCACCGGCTCGAAGGTTTCAATTTCCGTATCTTCATCGAGTTCAAGATCCTCAATTACAAGCTCCTCTTCAATTTCTTCCTCATCTTCCACAATTTCAATAACCGTAGTTTGCTGTGGTGGCGGCGGTGGCGGCGGTGGCGTAGTGATGTTTTGAGGTATAATTTCTTCTTCGATGAGTTCCAACTCCAATTTAGCCGAAGAGAGTTCTCTTACATCGTAAGTAGTCCAAACAAATGACGCGAGCATAAGTCCAAGAACAGCCATAAGCCCAATCGACATAAACACTCCTCTTCTCTTTTCGAGATCGGCATTTTTGGTTTTTACTGATTCCATACCATCTGTCTTTCGAAAGTAAATATAATCAAAAATGGTGCCCGAATTAACCTCTACTTAATTCCGGTCCGTATATAAGTCTAAACAACATCAATCCTAGCAGAGCGCCAAGCACATTTGCCAGAAAATCAAAAAAATCAAGCGTGCGGCCCCATAATATGCTTCCCTGTAGTATTTCCAAGATGGCTCCATACCCAACTGCAACACTAAACGCCACTGACTTGGCCCTCGCGTTTGCCCTGGCACTGCCGTTTAATTTTCTTAAACCCGTTACAAGCATCGCCGTAAAAACAGAAAATATGGCCACATGAGCTAATTTATCTGTCCCTACCAGATCCCAAATCGACATTGAAGACAATTCAGACCCGGGAACCATATATAAGACAAGTATCGCCAAGGCTACCGACCAAGAAGGTATAAGGGGCCTGCTAAACATACATCACCCAACCAATGCGCTATACTGATCCGCTTTCATCAGGGCGGAAGCTTCTTCAGGATTACTTAATCTTACCTTAATCATCCACCCATCGCCGTATGGATCCTTATTTACCGATTCGGGTTGCGCAAGAAGCGTTGGATTGACCTCAATTATTTCACCTGACAAGGGCATAAAAAGATCTGAAACGGTTTTAACAGCTTCTACCGTGCCAAAAACTTCTCCACCTGGAAGATTTTCCCCTTTAGTCTCAATTTCCACAAAGACAATATCACCCAACTGACTTTGGGCATAGTCGGTAATTCCAACAGTGGCAATATCCCCTTCCATTTTAATCCATTCATGTTCAGAGGTGTAAAGCAGGTCTTGAGGTATATTCATCGCAGATATAATTTGATTCAAAATTAAACTTTATTGCTTACTGCGTAAGCTGGAATCGAAGGGCAAGGCCCGAATTAATATTCGCAGTAGGGAATGATGTAGAAATTTTTGGCCTTGTTAATTGATGGTCGTAGAAGAATCTAAGGGTAAGCTTATCGCTTACGCTTAAGTCCGCAGACATTTTCAAAGAAATAATCCTCTGGCCCGCCGTAACCTGATTCTGTCTCTCTTCCATTTTCCGGATAATGGTAGAATTATCGCGTATCGTTAAATCAGCCCTTAGGTTTAGGGGAGAATTCTCTAACATCTTCATAGCAAGCTTACTTCCGCGGCGTCTGTTCATGAATGGATTCGGAACTTCCGGAATGGTATATCCAACGCCAAAGATCAAGGCATTGTTCTTGCTCTCGGTTATCTGATAGTTGCTCAAACCCAATGTAACGTTTCGGTCTTTGCTCCACTCTACTCGAATCTGAGGATCGATGTCCTTTTTATTCTTGTTCTTGACCTTTAACGTCATATCGAAACCAATCAAAGGGCTTAATTGCTCCGAAATACTAATACTGTTTATCTGCTTCTGGGGAATATAATTTTGAAAGTCGCCCTGGTCTCTGGCAATTGGATTTCCATTGGCATCGGCTTCATGATTGAAATTGGTGGTGAAAGACGTATTGAAGCTGGAACGATAATTATGCGTTATAGAAAATTGTTTGAACCGTTTTTTAATGGAAGGGATTTTGCTTAGGCCATCATAAGTAATTTTCCAGTTCGGCTTCATCTTAGTCATGAACGGATCCAACGGGACATTACTTATATCCTGATTTGTGTATGATGCAATAAAGGTGGGGATTACTACATCCTGCGAAGTGGGCCCCCATCCGGCATAATATCCATTGGGGCGTATAGAATCAATGGGATAATTGTGGAATTCCTCATTGAGTCGCTGGCTAACCAACCGGCGATTATCCAAAAAGAAATCAAAGGTTTCCGAACTAAAATCTTGTCTGTCTTTAACAAACGCTGTCGGCCAGGTAACTATACTGGCAGAGTAATTTCCGGTTTCCACGGGAGAGTCGAAAACATATACTTGGTCCTCGTCGTCCCAACGGAAAAAACTGGAAAGCGAACGGGTCTCTGTCTGATTCGCGGTCAACTCAAGAGTTAGATACTTAATTGGCTCGAGCTTGGCCCTTACGTTAATCGTCTCATTAAAAGTCTCTGTGTACTGATTGTTTAGGAATTGTTGCTGCACAAGCCATCCATTGGAGCCGGCCTGTAGGGCATAATTACCAACCTCATTACCGAAAACATCGGTATTCTGCTGACCCAGAATAAAGCCGAGTCCGGGCGCTTCAAAATTCGGATCCATACCTGCCACCCGGGTATTTCTGCCATATCCCGGAAGAAGAATACCCTCTGTCTTGCTGTAGGTTCCCGACACATTCTGAACCATCATTAACAAACGCAAAAACTCATGCAGCGGATTTATCTGAATCTTATCCTTTTTGTCTTTTTCTATCTCCTTACCAAAACCATCAACATTCTCGTTCGAAGGCTTTTTGCCCTTGTCCGACTGTTCTTTCTTAGGACTGTTTATCTCTTTAAGAAGGGGAACTTTATTGTATAATGTTTGGAAATTTGCCTGAGCATTTAGCTGAATATTCCGAGAGTTCTGAATGGTGTTTCCCAACGTGTCCTGTGAGAATGGTGCTCTGTCCCATCGATAGGTTCCGGCGTACGAAATATCAGAAGAGAGAAAGTCCAACATCGGAAACTTGTCCAGCGGCAACTTGTAACTGGCAGAAACATTATGATTATATCCCGTCGTTACCCCAAAGTTTTGAATATTAGCCCAAACACTGTCTTTGTATGCCTGATAGCCATCTCTGTCGTCCTTATTAATCACTCCCTGCGGCTCTCCCACAAAAGCCATGTTATTAGCATCGTAGCTCAATCGTATGCTCTTGGTAAGATCGTATCGGACAGTATATCCTCTGGTCCAGTTCCAGGTTTTCATAACCTGTGTCGGTATAATCACATCCGCATCAACCCCAAATAGCTCCTGAGAATTATCCCTAATCCGCATAGTGTTATACATGCGATCCATTTGAGTCCTAAAGGACAATTGTTTAATTCCTGGATAAAAATTAAAGTCCTTGACAAATTTTAATGCCTTGGCATCTTTTACAAAGCCTATTTTCTCAAACGGTTTAATCTCCTTCGGCTTATTATTAAAGTTATAATTAAGCCCTCCTGTGTAATTCTTTTGGGAATTAAACTCCGTATTTACATCTCTCTGGTAAATTTCATTGTAGGAATAGGATAAGCTGAAATTAGATATGTCGTAAAGCTTGGGTTTGTCCTCTTTCTGCTTACCCTCTTTACCTCCGCCTTCTGCCCCCTTGCCCTCTTCCTGTTTGCCCTGTCCTTTGCCGCCTCCTTTGTCACCTTTATTACCTCCTCCTTTTGGATTTATTGTGACATTACTAAAGTTAATACTCTTTCTTCGGGTAAAGTTTTCCGTCTTTTTCTGGCGCTCCCGTCGCTCCTCACGGCTTAAATTTCGCGAGATATCATCGAACTCTATATCAGGAGCCAAAGGATCGAATCGTGGGTTCCGTACTGCCTCTGAATAGCCCACGTACATCGGCAGCGTAACTCCGGCATCCTCAGGGAAAAACTTACCTAATTGAAGAGTACTGCTAGCGTCAAAACCCTTTATAGTTTCCTGTTGCCTCTCCTGAACACGCTGTTCTAACGTTCCCCATCCTGGCTTAGAGATATTTGCGGCGAATGCTACGTTCGCAAAGTCGGCTAACGTTGCATTAACGCGAGCCACTGCCGCCCATCCTCCCTCCTGGTTGAAATCGGTAAGTCGTAATTCGTTGGCCCAAACAATAGCACATTTTGGCAAGCCATCATCCGGTGCGTAGGGATTGTTGTCCTGTTTGGGATTTCTTACCCCAATCATTACGGTAACCACATTAGCCAGATTTGGGTTTCCTTTAATTTTTATCCTTGCCTCCCCATCCGCTTGAATGAATTCCTGCAGTAAGGGATACCCTGTAGGGCGTGTTGTTTTTAAATTCTGTAGTTTCTTAAACTCTATCTCGATATTATTTGCTTCCGGCCAAATAGCGTTGGGATCGCTGGTTCCGAAAGGAGTTAGCGTCAAAGGAATTTCATATTCGTAGTAATTATCCACGAAATCGCTTCCCAAACGTACGAAACAGGTGATGTCATTGTTATTCAGCGCCTCATCCGGATCGAGCTGTTCGGCATGTACGAACATCTTTAATTTTTCATACATGCGCATATCGAAATTTACATTCCGGTAGGCGCCTCTGGCATCCCCGTCAGCCAAATTGCAGACAGCCAATTGGAGCGACTGCTCATTTAAATTCCTGAGGTTAGCCGTTCCAACATCTATTTGCCGTTCGATTCCGGGAGGAATAACGTATGGAATCGGTTGACGATTTCCATTTTCTTCGATATTCACGGCCGATAGATTAAAGGATGTAGGCTCAGGATCCTCAGGCTCAAGCTCTCCGGGTGTTTCCAGCGATTCCAGATATTTTCGCCACTCTCCCCTTACCAGCTCCAAACGGGCAAAACGCAGCGTAACCGGCTCGGAAAATCCCTTCATATATACACGGATAAATCGTATAGAACGGAAATCCGCTATTCCTCCTAGCCGTTTTTCGTATTCACGTATCGGAATTTTAAACTGGTACCAGGCAATATTTCTTGTCTCCCCATTTGCCGTTTGAACTACCTGATCCAGACGGTCCGCAATGAAATTAGTTCCAATGTCATCAACCCCTAGGTCGCCGGGACGCAAACTGACCTTGTATTGGTAATAACTTTCAATAGTTCCAAGCGTAAGGTCCTGATTGATATCCTCCGTATTCGGAACAGTAGTTGCAGATATAGAAATTCCGCCTACCGATTCAGTGTTGGAATTACCTTCATACCCATTGTAATTACGATACCTATCGATGGTATTTATAGATCCTTCACGGCGGAAATACTCATAGTCATCTGCTGAAAGATCGGATTCAAATGTCGTAAGCGCCTCCGGGCTAAGAAATCCCTGGAGTTCACCAAGATAGTCGCCAAAGAAGCTTTGCTCGGAAGTACTGTTAAGTCCATCCAGCCCGATATCTTGCAAACTGTAATTACCGGAGGTTGCATCAAATGCGTTAACTACATTAAACGTCGACGGATCCGGATAAAATCCCCATACCGATTCCAAAATCGGCAAAGGTTGGTTTTGGCTTGGAAATCCATTCTCAAAGGTTAGGTGTGAATCATTCAAAATATCCTCTGAAACGTTACCCAGGTTGAAATAAAGATCTCCTCCGTTTATATTCTCCGAATCCTGATTAAAGGGATCCATGAGCCAAAATTGAATGAACTCCACGTTAGTGGTTTCAAAATCGGTTGTCGTGAGCGCCCGCTGAATACCTCCCCACCTGGAGGCAGGATCTGCAAGTGTTCCGTCCGGGTTCAACCCGGCAGAAGCACCCGAGCCGCCGGTTGGATCGTAATTGTATGGTCCGCGATCGGAAGGATAAAAGCTAATATCCAGAGTGGGGGTATTTGGCGGTGTCCCGGCGGGAAGCTGCCGATTGGGAAATACCTCGCTTTCCAGAACTTCTCTCATCCGGTGATCTGAACGAACTTCTACATCAATTCCCTGAGGAGCTCCCTCTCGGAAGAACAAGGGATCAATAGTATACCAGCTTGTTTTAGCCCGATTATAATTGTAAACAAGACTGTCTTCAAATTGTCCCTCCGGGAAAAGGTCGTTTTGTAATTTCGGTGTGGAGGCCAAAAACCACTGGTTAATGGATCGAATATCAATAACACTCTGGCTACCTTCGAAATCATCGAGGTAAGCGTTGCCATCTTTGCCGACTGCACGGGAATGTCCCGGGAACAGATATGCCCCTTCGGCGCTAAAATCTATGCTCGACTTCTGTTTGGTTTCTATCAGCGGCAATGCATCCACCATTCGGGTTAGGAAGCCGCTCTCAGTGCGGTAGTTCACATCCAAACCCAAAATTGTATTGTTTACAGGCTCATTGCCTATGTTTACTTTTTGGGTTAGCGGCCTTTCTCTCAGATTAAGCACCGTTGCGCCGATACCGAAATTATCGCTGATGGTATAATCGAACCGGCTGCCCAGCATGGTTTTCGTCTGGATATTAAACAGAGAATTACTTTCAAGAGATATTTTTATCGGCGTACCTGCATTCAGAATTCCTTCATTAATAATCCTAACCCTTCCGAGATTGTAGTCCACGGTATAATCCTGGTTTTCTATTAAACGCACGCCTCCAGCTGTAACAGACACGGAGCCCTGAGGGACGTTAATGCTATTCAGAGAAATTTCCGCCCCGGATGCAGACTGATATTGCCCTTTTAACTTGAAGCGATTCAATGCAGGTATTTGTTGAGCCGCTGTTTTTGTAGAGTCGTAAAGAGGCTGAAAAACAATCTGGTTAATAAGGGCGTCTGCTTCTGCCTGATTGGCCAATCCCGAGCGAATAACATTAGAAAGATGGCCACCAAAAGGCTCTACCACGGGTAAGTATATTCTACCGTTTTGAGACTGTATTAAACCTCCCTGGGTTGCCGCATTGTCAACGAAATCGAACGTTCCATCAGGATAGGGCTGATTATTGTAGTCCAGCTTGTCCATATTCAGCACCTGAAGGAGCATTTTTCCCTCCAATGGAGGTCTGGGGATATAATTCATGTCTACCCCGGTAGCAGGATTATTGTACCAAATATCCAATCGAAAATTCTCTCGCGACACTTGGAAAGCTCCGAGGTTGTATACGTTTTTCATCATCAGGTCCCATAAGGGAGATGTTTCGCCATCCGGCCCGTTTACCAGGGTTATGGAACTCTTCAGCATTTTCAAAATCAATGCATCCGGAGCCGTGAACCCGTCTTGAGAAAGCGTTCCAACCTGATAGGTTTCACCGCCCAGGGTGTATTCGTAGGCAACTGCTAATACCTCAGCATTATTGAGTGCCTGGCGCAAGCTGATGAACCCGAGCCTGGAATTGTAAGTATATTCGCTCGGGCTCAGTTTTCGTGCGTTACCGATACGTTCATAGTGTATTCCCTGCTGATATCCCATTCCCATCTGAGAAATCGCCTGATTTGCATTGCTAAATCCCATAACATTGGCATTGCCAATCATGTCCTGGAATATGTCGTTGCCAAAATTATATGGGTAACGTTGGGGAATTACAGATGTTTGCGGACCATCTACCAAAAGACCTACAGGCATATCCGAAGAAATATAATCGGGATGTTCTCCTAAATCGGTAAAAGCAATTACGTTCCGGACGTCTTGGGTATTGGCCTGATTATTTACCACCCAAACCTCTATACGGGTAATGTTAACGCCACTGCCTACCACGGGTAGGCTGGCCATCGCTTGATCGTAATTATCCCTGAAGTATTGAGAGAGGAAGTAGTGCCTATTAGATTCGTAATTGTCGGCAGTTATTTCAAACGTTTGGGTTTGGGCGCCGCCCGCCACTTCAATTTCCTTGCGCTCTCCCTTGGCCTGAGAAAAAACGGTCGTATTGCGAAGCCGTCCAAATTGAGTTTCCACTTTCAATCCGAAAAGACTTTGACTGCCCTGTATCAGTGTCCCCTTCAAAGGCAAACTAACGTTACCGGCCTCAATTTTCTTGATAATCTCGTCCTCATCGCCGGTATACTCCAGCTTCATTTGATTCTGAAAATCGAATGCTGCTTCCGTATTATAGTTGGTGTTTAATTGAAGTTTGGTTCCGATTTTACCAACTACATTTAGCTGAATTCTTTGATTAAAGTCGAAGGTAGAAATCGTTCTCTGCCTTTCTGGGATTCTCGGATTATCCTGCTTGCTTACGTTTACGCCAAAAGTTATTTCGGCTGAACCCTGAGGTCGAATCTCAATCTCATTGCTCCCGAAAATGTGAGCGAAGCCCTCCCCTCCTACTTTCAGTTTTGGCGCCCATTCGCGGCTCTCTTCGTCTTCTTCCTCCTGCTTTTCTTCCCAAAACTCAGAAAGGCTCTGATCTAAATCAAATGCCAGATACTCCTCCAACGACATGGAGGTTCCCCGGCGATAATCAATTCCTTCGCCAATTCGCTGAACCACCATATAATTTCCGGTAATCGGATCGTACTCTACCTCGTAATTAATGTTATCCGGAAGGCTTAAGGATACCCCTGTGTTCTCATTCTGAGGCGTCGGGCCATCCGCATCGTGCGGCATGGGCAATTCCACCTCTCCCGTATCGGCAGGGGCTAACGTTCTGCCAAGGGCAGAGCGAAAACCCCAAAAAGGAGCTCCTGTATCGTTATCGGATCCAGAAAACGCCGTTCCAGACCATGCTAGCAGCATGATTCCTGAAACGATGATAACGGACACCGCTAATTTTCGGTGCATCTTGAATTGCAAGGTACTTATAGTTGTTTTAACGCCAGCTTTACCAAATCCTCAACCCGAAACTCTTCAGATCCGGAAGTGAGTATCTTGTCTAGCGTTTTTTCTGCCTTCAAACGGTCAATACCCAACGAAGCCAAAGCAGTTAACGCATCTTGCCTCGCTGTATTGCCTCCGGCTGCATAAATTTCTAATAAGGAAGTATCACCACTCATCTTATCCCGGAGGTCTACTATTATTCTTTCAGCTGTTTTTGCCCCAATTCCCTTTATACTCTTCATTATTCCGGAATTGCCGTTTAAAATTGCCTGCCTCACTTCGGCCGGATTCAATGCGGAAAGTATCATTCGGCCTGTTCCTGCTCCAACACCTGAAACTGAGACCAGCTTGCGAAATACCCAACGCTCATCGACAGAAGCAAAGCCATAAAGCTCGTGGGTATCTTCCCTTATTACCTCATGCACAAATAGCCGGCACTCCTTCTTTCCCTGAATCTGGACATACGTAAACAAACTGATATGAAGAAAATATCCTACACCTCCGCAATCTACAACGGCATGTGCCGGAGAAGACTCATAAAGATCGCCTTTAAGGAATTCAATCATAATTCATATCGCGGGTTTGCGCATCTACAACGGCGATTCTAACCATATTATGAATTTCTCTCACCGAGCAACCCATCTGTAGGATGTGGAATGACTTATTCATTCCAATAAGAATAGGGCCTATTGCCTCCATACCGCCCAATTCCTGCATCAGTTTATACGCTATGTTCCCGGCAGCCAAACTGGGAAAAATTAATGTATTCACCTTCTGATCAGCTATTCGGCTAAACGGAAAAATTTCCTTACTCATATCATTATTCAAGGCAAAATTCGCTTGTATCTCGCCATCGACCGATAAATCGGGGTAGTTCTTATGGAGAATCTCAACAGCTGTTCTCACCTTATCCGCGTCGTCTCCGGTAGCAGAACCAAAATTCGAATATGATAATAAGGCAATATGTGGAACAATTTTGAATTTTCGGACCGTTTCTGCTACCATCAGCGTTATATGCACTAACTCCTCTGCAGTCGGATTCTGATTCACTGTCGTATCAGCGAAAAAAACAGGCCCTCGTGACGCTTGAATAATATACATTCCAGCAACCTTATGAACTCCCTCCTGCATCCCTATAATCTCCAAGGCCGGCTTAATAACCCTTCGGTAATTCCTGGTAATTCCGGAAATAAGAGCGTCGGCATAACCACTTTCAACTAGACTCGCACCGAAATGATTCCTGTCGCGCATCAGGTTTTCGGCCTCGAACATTGTCATCCCCTTGCGCTGTCGCTTTTCAAAAAGTCTTATTGCGAATCTGCCTCTACGCTCTGCTTCAGAACCATCTTTAGGGTCTATTATTTCCGCTCCTTCAAGGTCGAGATTGTGCTCTGCTATCAACTCTCCGATTCGCTTTCTATCGCCAAGTAAGATGGGATAAGCTATTCCTTCATCGCTGGCAAGTTCTGCCGCTTTCAAAATTTTAAAATGATCCGCTTCGGCAAAAACAACCTTTTTAGGGAATTTCATTGCCCTTTCCGTTATTCCGCGGATTAGCTTATTGTCATGACCCAGTCGCTTCTCTAACTCCTCGTTGTACTGGCTCCAGTCTTGAATTGGCAATTTTGCCACCCCAGAGTCTATCGCCGCCTTTGCTACTGCGGAAGCAACCCAGGTAATTAACCTAGGATCCAAAGGCTTGGGTATTATCAGATCCCGACCGAAGGTCATATTCTTCATGCCATAGGCCTCGTTAACTTCTGCAGGAACAGGCTCTTTGGCCAAGCTTGCGATTGCCTTGACGGCGGCAAGTTTCATTTCCTCGTTGATGCAGGTCGCCCGCACATCGAGTGCTCCTCTGAAGATGTAGGGAAAACCGAGAACATTATTCACCTGATTGGGATGATCCGACCGTCCTGTTGCCATAATGATATCACCGCGGCTGGCCATTGCCTCGTCGTAAGCGATTTCAGGATCAGGATTAGCAAGAGCAAAAACGATGGGGTTGGGAGCCATGGAAATAACCATTTCACGGCTAACTAAATTGCTGGTAGAAAGACCTAAAAAAACATCGGCCCCCTTCATCGCTTCTTCAAGACTCATCGCTCCGGAATCCTTGGCAAATTCACGTTTGCGATCATCTATATCCTTTCTTCCGGCATGAATAAGACCCTTACTATCGAATACAAGTATGTTTTCTCTTCTGGCACCCAGGGCAATGTATATCTGAAGGCAGGAAATAGCGGCTGCACCTGCGCCGCTAACAACGATTTTAATGTCGCCGATTTTTTTATCCGCAAGCTCTAAGGCGTTTAGAAGCGCCGCTGCCGAAATTATTGCGGTTCCGTGCTGATCGTCATGCATAATTGGAATATCCAATTCTGCCTTTAACCGCTGCTCTATATCAAAGGCTTCCGGCGCCTTAATGTCTTCAAGGTTAATGCCGCCAAAGGTCGGGGCTATTGCTTTCACCGTTCGCACAAATTCATCGACATCCGTAGCATCGACTTCTATATCAAAAACATCGATGTCGGCGAATATTTTGAATAAAACTGCCTTGCCCTCCATTACTGGCTTGGCCGCTAGTGGGCCCAAATTTCCCAGTCCCAAAACCGCTGTACCGTTCGAAATAACAGCTACCAAATTTCCCTTCGCGGTATAACGATAAACGTCTTCCGGATTCGCATCGATTTCCTTACACGGCTCAGCTACTCCGGGAGAATAGGCTAAGGATAAATCTCGTTGAGAGCTATACGGCTTGGTAGGAACGACCTGAATTTTGCCTTTCCTTCCCTTCTCATGGTACTCCAATGCCTCCTTGCGGCGGTTAATACTCATATATTCAGGTTAGTGTGTAAAGTTAAAAAACAGGCAAAGATAACATATCCTAAGTACCAGATATACCATGCCGGCATAAGACCTTAAAATTACGAGGGGGCGATGAACGAAGGCGGTAATTGCGCCTTGAGATTTTCTGCGCTGTTTATCTGGAAACAACAAGCTTTTTCGTCATCACTATTTCACCATCGCTCAGTATGCTATAGAAGTATACGCCACTGGAAAATTCCGCTGCGTCTAAAAATAATGCTCCCTGAGCCGAAGTAAGTTTAATTTCTTTTGCCAGAGTACCGGTAAACGTTCGAATTACAACAGAATTATTCTTGCCCGACCGACGTCCGAGGTCATAATTGAGAGCAAAAAGAGAACTAACCGGGTTAGCCCCTGAAAGAGTAATTTGTGCTTCTCTCTCGCTCAGCCCAACAGCACAATCGCCATCGACATTGTACCTAACTTCTATACATGTTTCAAGCTCTGTGTTGTTAGCGTCGAAAAAACAATAATTTATTTGAGAGCAACCGGCATTGTTTGCATGCTCGTAGTATCCCGTAAATGCATAAAGGTCATCAGCAGGAATCATTTCCCCCGGATCAAGCATGGTGGGAGGGGCAAGCGAGGTATTTGTGTTGTAATCATAACACACTCCTCCCCAGCAGAACCGATTTCTGGAGCCTGCTACCACGTCTTCGAGAACGCGATAAACTTTGAGCGTCAATAATTGGCCTGAAATATTTACAATATCTAAATGCGTCTTTAATTCGGCGTCCTCGGGAACGGCTATACTCCCTTGAATTGTAAGCTCGCCGGTTGTTTCAATGATTTGAGCGGTGATGTTCGTAATGGAAGTTACAATGATTGCCACAATGATAGAAGCATTTCTCATAGCGAAGTAATTCATATTCGATCAAATATACGCGGAAAGCAAACATTTCCAAGTTTAATCAAAAGGAAAGAGTCTAACAGGAATCCAATAATACGCCATTATTAATTTTAGTTATACCTACATTTTCAAACGAAAATCGCAAGCTGTTGAAATATAAATAACTGAAAAACAAATATTCCATTACTTGCTACCGAAGCAAAGTTATTGATAATGAACAAAAAGCAGCCGTGCAAAGGTAATTATAGGATTTCAACAATATTTGCATTATCCCAGATGGTTGTCTATGGTAATGCATATATTTACGAGTCGTACCAAATTCAAATAATACCTATGAAAAATTTTTTACGTGTTTTAGCTTTATTCAGCGGCGCCATTGCGTTGAGTCATTCGGTATCGGCTCAGCTCCCGGCGGGAAGCATTGCCCCTGATTTAACCCTTACCGACTTAAATGGAGAAACGCATAAGCTATACGATTACCTCAGCGACGGATACACCGTATTCTTGGATTTCTCTGCCACTTGGTGTGGTCCGTGTTGGAACTACCACATTTCCGGAGCGCTGGAAGATCTCTATGCAAACCATGGCCCGGCCGGAATGCCCGGTGTTTCTGCCGGAACAACGGATGATGTTATGGTTTTCTTCATCGAAGGAGATCCCACGACAACGCTACAGGACCTTCAGGGAACTGGTAATAACACCTTGGGAAACTGGATTCAAGGCACGCTCTATCCAATAGCAGATGATGCCATGGCAGCGGCCACTTATAGTGTCGCTTATTACCCTACGCTTTATAGGGTCTGCCCCAACAAGCGCGTTTGGGAGGTTAATCAGGATAATGCTGCTACCCAATATAACAGCATCAACTCCTGCCCTGTAGCTACCAGCTCGAATGATGCTGAACTCCTCGCCTATACTGGCACCACCTGGGGCTGTGAGAGCGTAGAAGTAGAGGTAATCCTACACAATAAAGGTACCCAGCCAATTACTACGAAGAACATCGATGTACTGGTAAATAACAACACGCTTTTATCATACACATGGAATGGTTACCTTGAGTCGTATCAGCATCAGTATGTCACAGTAGGAGAACTACCCATTTCTGCTAACACGGACTTCATTGTTGACATCACGGATTCTGACAATTCCAATGGCAATAATGACGTAGATGCTTCTGTCCTCTATTTTGACCAGGAAGGCACCAGCCGTGTAAATATCGAGATACTTACTGACTGTTGGCCTGGTGAAACCAGCTGGAGCATTATTGGCCCCGGCGGCTGGGTATATGCTTCAGGCGGTCCTTACGAGGCCGGCGAAACAATTTATTCGCATAGCGTTCTGCTGCCTGTAAATGGTTGCCTGGCATTTATTTACCGCGATGCGTATGGCGATGGTATGTTTGGAAGCCAGTGGGCTGATTTATGCTCCGCAAACGGCTACGTGAAGGCTTGGAACACTACCGACGGGAATGATATTCACAGCTGGCTTGTCGACTATGATGGCTCTTACAATACCATTGGAGAAGCTAATGGTTTCTACTCCTCTGTAGTAAATATTGCGCCCATCAATCTCAACGAATCTTCCTTCGAGGTTTTCCCAAACCCCACCAGCGATATTGCTTCCGTAGTTTATAATCTGGAAAGTGCCGAGCGGATTACCCTTTCGATTTACAATGTACTTGGAGAGCTCGTGGAATCGAGCGACTTCGGTATTATTGGGGCCGGCGTTCAGCGTTACGATGTCGATTTGTCCAGCGAACCCTCAGGAATTTACTTTGTAAATCTTACCGCAGGAGATAAGATTTTCACCAAAAAAGTAACCCTGACCAAATAATATCGAGACACTTGATCTCTTTAGAATCAGCAGTTTGGTACAACTATTGTATAGAACTGCTGATTCTTTTTTAACTCCATTACCATGAAAATACTTTTCTCCATCGCCCTAATTGCATTTCTTGCTTTCGCCGTTTCAGCGCAATCAGTCGGAAAAAAAATCCCTTCCGTTTCCGTTAAAGACTTGAAGGGCAATACTATTAATACATCTGGCTTTAGCAACGAAGGAAATCCCATCGTAATCAGCTTTTGGGCGACCTGGTGCGGTCCCTGCAAAAAGGAGCTTAATTCCATCGCTGAAACATACGGCGACTGGCAGGAAGAAACAGGTGTAAAAGTAGTCGCCATATCCATCGACGATGCCCGCAGTGCATCACGCGTTGCCCCATATGTTAATTCCCAATCCTGGGAGTTCGACGTTTACCTAGACTCCAATCAGGATTTTAAGCGGGCCATGAACGTAAATAATGTGCCTCACACATTCCTCATCGATGGAGATGGAAACATTGTTTGGCAGCACAATAACTATGCTCCTGGGGACGAAGAAGAGTTATACGTCAAAATAAAGGAGCTTAAATCAGGCAAGTAATTGCCTGCAAAAGCTCTTTCTGCCTTAACTGTTTATATATCAATTCATGCTGCATATCAGGCTACTATTTATTCTCTGCCTTAGTATGGCAATGAGTCCATACCTGCAAGCCCAGGATAGTCCATCGCCAATTCAACTTCCCGACCTGGGTCAAATACAGGGAAACTTCCAGGCTGTTTTTCAAACATACAATCAAGATTCTGCCATAGCTGCCGTTGTACCCCCGGAAGAAACAAGCCTCAATTCCTTTCTCAACCTCAATTACACACGGGGTAATTTACTGGCCGGCGTACGTTACGAATCATATCTCCCCAGGCAGGCAGGCTATCCGAATCGATTTTCGGGCAGTGGCTTAGGGTATCGATTTGCCTCTTATACTCTCGACGAACTTTCGGTTACGGTTGGGAATTTTTATGAGCAATTCGGCAGTGGTATTATTTTCCGGTCTTACGAAGAACGCAATCTTGGCCTAGACAATGCTATGGATGGCGTTAAAGCTATTTATAAGCCTTTTGCAGGGGTTTACATTAAAGGGGTATACGGTAAAATGCGCTTCAACTTTAACGACGGCTTAATTAATACCGAAGGTATCGTTCGAGGCGTTGATGGCGAACTCAATCTTAACGAAGCATTTTCAAAATTCGCTAGTGCTAAAAACAGGATTATCCTTGGGGGTAGTTTTGTAAGCAAGTTTCAGCGAGATAACAGATCAGACCTCGTATTACCCGAAAATGTAGGTGCCTGGGCAGCTCGCCTTAACTACTATCGTGGGAATTTTGGCATGAGTGCAGAATATGCTTATAAAATTAATGACCCCTCCGCCGACAACCAATTCATTTATCATTCAGGCGAAGCATTTCTCTTTAATGCCAATTACACCAGAAAGGGTTTTTCATTCAATCTTGACGGAAAATCTATCGACAACATGAGTTTCAGACCCGACAGGAATTTACAAATAACGGATGCTATGATTAATTTCCTTCCGGCCATGACAACGCAACACACCTATTTGCTTGCCGGAACATTCTATCCTTATGCCACCCAACCCCTTGGCGAAGTGGCATACCAAGCAGAAATAGGATATAAAGTAAAAAAAGACACCTGGCTCGGCGGTAAGAATGGGATGGATGTCCTCGTAAGCGTTGCACAAGCTTTTGCGCCGGACAGATCTCCGCTCGATGATTTAAATGGCGCCAGACTGGCCTATACCAATAATTTAATTAGTGCTGGAAAATCGATGTATTTCGGCGATTTTCATGCCTCGGTCAAGAAAAAGTTCAACAAAAAAGTAAATGCAACCGCAACCTATTTCAACTTCATATATAACAACGACATTATCGCCGGGGCAAGGCAACTTAACGGTGAAGAAGTTGCAGGAACCATATATGCCGATGTCTTCGTGGCTGATATAAACATCAAGACCCGCGATAAACATAATCTGAACGTGGTAGCCCAGTATCTGCGCACAGAGCAGCATCAGGGCGATTGGGTTAGCCTGCAGGCAGAATACAGTATTTCTCCGCGATGGATACTTGCGTTGCTGGATATGTACAATTTTGGAAACGCGAAATCATCCGATCGCCTGCACTATCCATTTGGCTCCGTAACCTATGTAAAAGGAGCTAACCGCATTTCCGTGGAGTACGGGAAACGAAGGGCTGGCATATTTTGTGTTGGCGGCGTATGCCGTCCTGTCCCGGCATCCAATGGTCTCACGCTTACTTTAACCAGCTCTTTTTGATATGAAACATCATTTCGCCTACATCTGTGCATTGTCATTGATAATGCTATTTACAGGTTGCGATTATGTGAATAATCCTAACGAAGGGGAAGAGGGCAATGGCCCCCTTATAAACGAACGCAGATATGCTCTGCTCATCGATTTTACAGGCCATAACTGTCAAAATTGTCCCGCCGCTGCTAAAGAAGCAGAAAACATAGTGGAAGACTTAGGCGAATGTGTTTTAGTCCTTGCTGCCCATGGAGACTTCCCTGGGTTAACCAATCCAATTGGATTATACGAAGACGAGCCTTTGCACACTGATTTTCGCACGCCCGAAGCCATTCATCTTCAAACTATTTATGACGTTTCCTTCTTGCCCACAGGAGTAGTAAGCGGAATCGAAACCGGAGGAACTTATTGGCAACCCTTTAACTCTTGGAGATCCCTCTGCGAAGAAGTTATCGCACAAGACGCTCCCGCTGTTATATCATCAGAAGAAACCTTTAACAGTAACGATCGCTCCTTTTCGGGCGAAGTAACAATTGAAATGCTTCAGCCCTTCGACGGCGATTTACACCTTACCCTAACCCTGGTCGAAGACAGCGTAATCGACTGGCAGCTCAATGGCACCAAAGCTTCCCCTGCTAACGACCAATATGGGGGCGGACTCATTAATAATTATGTCCACCGTCATGTACTGCGCCGCAATTTAAACGGAGTTGGCGGAACTTTGATTAACAGCGGAAGTGCTAGCGAGGGAGATAGCTTCCGCCTGGATTTCAATACCACCATTGAAGAGGATTACAATGAGGAACATTTGTACCTCTATGCCTATATTTACGACGGGGCGACACACGAAATATTGCATGCCTCTGCCGTAAAGATTACAGAATGACCCCTTACCGACTTCTCTTTCCCTTCCTCCTTTTACTCGCTGCACCATCCCTTGCCCAAGAGATACAATTTGAGGGCGGCTTGTCTGGCGGCCTAGTCCTAAGCCAGATTTCGGGCGATAATTTATCCGGTTTCGATCAACCCGGCTTTTCAGCTTCAGGCTTCGTAAGAATCACTGGTAAGAGTGCCTCTGCCTTTCGTCTCGAACTCGGGTTCATCCAAAAGGGCAGCCGAAAAGTTCCTGACCCGGAGAATGGGGATTACAATGAATACAAACTCCGGCTAAACTACTTCGAAATGCCAATATTATACGAATATAGAAGAAACAGCCTACTGCTTCAGGGAGGGTTATATCTGGCATTCCTCACTTCGTGGAAAGAGGAAACTCAACTCGGCCCTTTAACAATCTTAGATGAAAACCAAGAACCACTCGAGTTTCTTCCCTTAGATTTCGGACTTGCGCTCGGTTGCACCTATGAAGTTTCCGAGCGCTTTTTTATTGCCGGAAGATATACGAGCAGCATTACTCCTGCCCGCAGGCATCCCAGTGGAAAAACTCTTTCTCAGGCCCTGAATACAACATTTGTAGAGGCTAATCGGGGACAATACAACTATGCCCTTCAATTTCTTATTGGCGTCAGACTCAGGTAAGAGCAAAAACACCCTCCCGAGTATTCGAAAGCTTGCTATTTCAAACAAATCGACTTTCAATCCACTCCCTATTGCCCAAATAAATTCTTTAAAGCCCTCGATATATCCCTGCTAAATTTAATCTTACCTTTAGGTAAGCTGTTGCTATTGTCTCCTTTTCAGGTATAGGATTTTCTGCAGCACCCTCTATAATTAAATATCCAAACGAACCACTCACCCTATCGGAAGTGCCTGCCATCAATTGCAGAAAATATTCTCCAGAATATTTTTGAGGAATTTCGTTCGATTCGGATAATTACTCCAAGCCTCCTTTTCCGTTATTCGGGGAATAAGTATCTTACCCTGCCCGTAACTAATGAGAATATTACACATAACACCCTGGTATCCTACCCCGGAAAAGCAAGCGGAGGCCATTTGGATCAAACGCCATATCGAGAGCCTAGCGCCACATTTCGTTCAGCATGTTCTTCATTTGGAAATCAAGGATGGGCGGTGGAAGCGTCTTCGCTTCCGGGAGGGAAATTGCCTGCACCACCTCATTTGGCTGCCAATTAAGTCATGGTGGTTAAAGGAATTGGTGTATTTTCTTCTACTTATTCCGGAGCTTTTGCTCATTCCTTCAAAAGACAAAAGCATTTTGAATTTCCACATTGCCTATCCTTCGCTTGTCTATCTGCAATATTTCTTCCGACGGGGAAAGGCCTGGCTTATTACAGAGCATTGGAGTTCTTACCATTTTCACTTTCACAGTAAAAAGAAACTCTCCCGTGTGAAAAAGATATTTCTCCGGGGCCTGCCCTTGATTTCCGTATCGCAAAGTCTTCTGCACGATATTTCTGCCTTCTGCGGTAAGGATGTGGAAGCTCGCATTATTCCAAATGCCGTGGACACGTCGGTCTTTTATTTTGCGAACGAGCCGAGAGGCGACTACTATTTACTTACCGCTTTTTGGAAGCCGCCTAAAAAGCCCTTCATGATTATGGACGCAGTGAAAAGATTGAGAGAAGAAGGTATGTCTTTACAACTTATCATCGCCGGTTATGGCCCGCTATGGGAAGATATGATGCGTTATTGCCTTGACAATCGGCTGGAAGAGCAAATCTCCTTCCATGGGTTTTCCGATGCGGAAACTACTGCCAGATTAATGCGAAAAGCGAAGGCTGTAATAATGCCAAGTTCCTATGAAACCTTTTCCGTGGTTTGTGCTGAAGCATTGTGTTGCGGCACTCCCGTTCTAGCGAGCAATACAGGTGCTCTCCGGGAACATATTCATTCCGGCAATGGCAAACTGGTGGAAGATATTGAATGGACAAAGGCTTTGCGCGAATTTGAATCAAATCCTATTCGCGATTTCCGGGTGATTTCAGATGATGCTCAGCTGCGATTCTCTTCCCTCGCGGTTGGAAATCAGTACGCTCAATTCTTAAAAGAAATAGCACATGGCTGATTTCTTACGAGGCAAGCGAATCCTGATCATCTCACCGGAAAACTGGGCAATGCCTTACGTTTCCAAGCATCACTATGCCATTGAACTGCTGCGCAAAAATAATGACGTTTGGTATTGCGGTCCCAACGATGCCCCCGGCCGTACAACAGAGGGAATTACCACGTTAGCAAATCCGAAAACACTTAAAGGCATCCGATTTTTACCCATTTGGATCAGATGGCTTTTTAACAGGCGAACGGCACGCTATTTCAACACTATTTGTGGCGGCAAAATAGATATCGTTTGGTCTTTCGACACATCGCGTCTCTTTGATCTTAGACAGCTCTTTCCCGATTCGCTACGAATTTTGCATATCACCGATTTCAATATGGAATTCGCATGGAAAAAATCGATTCGTCAAGCTGATATATGTCTTGGTGTTAGTGATTTGATATGCAATAAGTTGAAAAAAAACCATGGCGCTGTATTTAAAATTCCTCATGGTTGTTCGCCTAACCCTCTGCCGATTGCCCCTGCAAATGTGATTCCCAATACTGCCGCTTATGCTGGAAATCTTAATATTCCCTATATTAATTTGCACCTCATGTCTCAGCTAATCCGGCACTATTCACATGTCTCATTTCATTTCTATGGGCCCTATATTGCCAGAGCCGAGGAACGAAACGCCGAAACTTCTATGGGCGAAATCCTGGCACTTCCCAATGTAACACACCACAATACATTGCCCGCAGAAGCCTTGCAGCATGAACTAGCTACAAAATCCATACTGCTGTTATGCTATGACCAACGATACAGAGAACAAATTGCCAATCCCCACAAACTGATGACATACCTCAGCGCCGGAAGACCCATTCTCAGCACTACCCTGCTCGAATACCAGTGGCTGGATGCGTTGGTGTGCTTTGAAGATAATGTGGGTGCCTACCTTAAAAAATTCGGGGAACTGATTGAGGCTGACGACAAAAATACTGACGCGCGTATACGTGTGGCACAAGAACATGCTTACCCACACATTTTGGAAAAAATTTCTCGGATACTGGAATTACACACTAATGGTTAGGGGGCTTGTTTCCATAATTATGCCTGTTTATAATGGCGAGGCCTTTCTAGCAGACGCTATAGAATCTGTTGTCAATCAGGATTACGGCGATTGGGAACTTATCATTATCGATAACGGCAGCACAGATAATAGTGTTCAACGAATAAGCGAATATGCGAATCCACGCGTTATCCTCCTTCGGGAGGATAAACTAGGAGCAAGTAATGCCAGAAACAAAGGCCTTGCAAACATGAACGGTGAATTCTTCTGCTTTCTGGACTGCGACGACATGCTTACTCCAAACAGCATTTCCTCCAGGGTAAAACTCCTTTCGGATGAACCCGGAATCGCTTTCGCAGACGGTTGCGTAAGTATTCGGAACGCTGACATGAGCAAAGAACTGAATCGCTGGACACCAGGTTTTTATGGCCCCCCGCTCGAGAGCCTGCTGCGTCATAGTCCAAAGGTTTTTTTCGGACAGACCTGGATGTTCCGCCGAAAGAACGGCGTTAGCTACCGGTACAATCAGACATTAACAAATAGCGAAGACCTGTATTTCTGTATTGAACATGCCCTGCAGGGAATGTACGGGTTCACCCGGGAAACGATTTTACATTACCGGATTCACCCTGGCCAGGCTAGTTCCCTGCTCAATAGAATGGAGAATGGATATCGTATTTCGGGCGAAGAAATGAAGAAACTGCCCCATGTTAGCGAACACGCGCGGCGAAAATACATCCGCAAAGCATGGAGCATTACCTTGAAGTCGTATGTGAAAGCGGGTAAGCCGAAGGATGCGATACGGGTATTTTTGAATCCCGGATTTAGGCCATGAATATTTTGGCTCTTACATATTGGAGCTATCACGAGCCTCTTATCCAGGCGGCTACCATACCGCATCTGCGCGCCATACGAAAATCTCTCCCGGCAACATCGGCAATCTATCTTCTTACCCTCGAAAAACCTGAAATTGAGCTGAAAGGCGAAGAAAAAAAACGCATTTGCGAACTCCTTCGTTCAGAAGGAATTGAGCTAATAACTTTCCCATACTTTTCATTTGGCATAAGAGCTATGTTCCATTGGATGGCGAACATACTTTTTTTACGATCCCTTTGCCGCAAAAATCATGTTAGGTGCTTACATGCCTTCGGAACGCCCATTGGCTCGGTTGCCTATGTTCTTCATCGTATAACAGGCATCCCTTTTGTGATCGACAGCTATGAACCCCATGCAGAAGCCATGGTGGAAAACAAAAGCTGGAAAAAAAGCAGTCTTGGGTATCGCCTATTGCTCCGAATGGAACGATTGCAATCAAAGCACGCACTAGCTGTACTTGCTGCTACAGAAGGTATGCGGAACTATTCCGCAGAGCACTACGGATGCATCCCTGCCGTTTTCATGGTGAAGCCGGCCGGAGTTGATATGAAGGTATTCTTTCCGGCAAAAAAACTGACTACAAATAAGGATATCGTTTGCGTGTATGCTGGAAAAATTGGTGGTATTTATCTCGACAGAGAAGTATTTATGCTATTTGCTGCTGCCCGAGCATATTGGGGCAACAGGTTTAGAGTATTGCTTTTGAGCGATGTATCGCCTGCTCTCCTTACCAAGTATTGCGCGGAAACAGGCCTTCCGAGGGAAGCAATAGCGTTAATTCATGCACCGCATACAGAGGTGGCCGGTTATCTGAGGCAGGCAGATTTTGCGCTGAACCCTGTTAAGCCAGTACCTTCAAAGCGCTATTGCACCTCCATTAAAGACGGGGAGTACTGGGCCAGTGGCCTTCCCATCATCATTCCCCCCAATATATCTGTCGATTCCGATATTATCGAAAAGAATAAGGCCGGAGTAATATGGAAAGGTTTTGACTATAAAAGCTGCCTTGATGCCATTGAAGAAATGGACAAATTACTCCAGGAAGACCGAAAAATCCTAAGCACAAGAATTAGAGGTTTAGCGGTTACTTACAGGGACTTTAATCTGTATGAAAATCTATATTTCCGTATTTATGGTCCTGAGGGGCTATGCAATCAAGGGCAAAAGCACTTTTTGTGCCTCATCTACAACAGCTACAAGGATCCACTTTTTCAAAACCTTATGCTAGGTTATTTGAGTAGCGTAGTACGCTCCCATCCTGGCTATCGTGTAGATTTAATTACGTACGAACAACCGGCTTATGCCCTAAGCCCTGAAGAGGCAAAAAAAGAATGTATTGCACTAAGCGCTAAGGGTATTTTCTGGCATCCTTTGGAACATCATAGTGGCTCCTTAATCCTATTGAAAAAACTCTACGACTTTCTACTGGCTGTGAGGGTTTTAATAAGAATTCGCTGGCAACATAAGCCCCGATTGATTATGTCATTTGCTAATGTAGCTGCCTCCATTGGCATTTTATTGTCAGGCATTTTACGTATCCCACACCTCGTTTTTTCTTACGAACCTCACAGCGAATTTTTGGTGGACTTCGGAATCTGGCCGAAGAAGAGTTTGAAATATATTATACTATCCCGGTTAGAGCGTGCTGCCGGTCAACGAAGCGATTATGTATTGACGGGAACTCGGTTTATGGCTGAAGAACTTGCCAAATCGGGGAGTAAGGCCCATATTTTCCGAACCCCCAGCGCGGTCGACGACAGCGTCTTCAGACACATTCCCGAGGCGAGACAAAGCATTCGAGAGCAACTGCATCTGGAAAACCGGGTAGTTATTATCTATGCCGGAAAATTCGGTGGCATTTACTACGAACGCGAGATTCCAATGTTTTTCAGGGCTTTACAAGATCTTTCGACTTCCTATTACTTCATTGTGCTTAGTCCATCGAAGCATGAAGACATAAAAGAGCTCTTTAGGGAATCCGGACTGCGCTCTGAAAATTTCACCTTAGATTTCGCCAAGGACGCCGCAGAGGTCGCCAGGTGGCATTCTGCCGCTGATGTGGGCTTAGCCGCAATTCCGCCTTTCCCCCATCAGCGCTATCGGTCACCAGTTAAAGTCGGAGAATACCTTCTGTGCGGTCTGCCAATTATTACCTGCTCCGGGGTTTCAGAAGACGATGAAGTCGCAACCACGCGCAATGTTGGTGCTGTCATTCCTGATCTTCTGCCAGTGCACGCCTTAGAAACACATACTCGAATAAATGCCCTTTTGAATGAGGACAGAGAAGCCCTGAGGAATCGCTGCCGGGAGGCCGGCGTAGACTACCGAGGTAGAAAATACGTTATAGACTGCTTTGAAAAAATAATGATTGAGGTCTAATTTACCGCTCCCCAAGAGGAACTGTTGTATTTACCGAAACATCCACTTTACGGATAACTCCCAAAGCTTTCCCTTTTACGTGCCCTTCCGCTTTGAAAACAATCTCATCCGTAAATAACAAACTAAGTAGAGATGCTAAAAACCCCGGAGCCAACTCTTCGTATGGCGCATGAACTTTTAACGTATAATTAGACGTGCTATTAGACAAGACTGTTATCGGCTCGAGGAGACGCACCTTGCCTGCCTCTCTACCATTTATCCACACTTTAAGATCGGATTCGGTGACTTTTATCTTATACCGATTCGGGTTTTGAAGCTTCAAATCTACTTCGGCGCCTAAGCCTCTCTGGTCCAATTCCGACATTCGTACATTATGGACCTCCACCACTTCGACCTCCTTGTACATCGAACAGGAAGTAAGCAAAATAAACGGCAACAGGATTACAACCAATAGTTTCATACCGGTATGCTATCAATAGTAGTGCCGACTTTTCACGGCCTCATTTTCCCGCCAAGAATTGAAAGAACCAGGGTATTGTCTCTATTCCCCTGTAAAAATTAAATAAGCCATAATGCTCGTTGGGCGAATGAATGGCATCCGAATCCAGCCCAAATCCCATTAACACAGTTTTCAAACCAAGCTCCTGCTCAAAAAGTGCAATTATGGGAATACTTCCGCCCGACCTAACCGGCACCGGCTTTTTCCCAAAGGTTTTTTCCATTGCCCTGCTCGCAGCAGAATAAGCGGAAGAGTCCGTCGGTGTAACCGCTGCTTGACCACCATGGTGGTACGTTACCTTAACCTTAACAGACGCTGGAGCGATACGCCGGAAATGCTCATCGAACAAACGACTTATTTTTTCCGGTTCTTGCGAAGGGACAAGGCGCATGGATATCTTAGCGCAGCCTTTTGATGGGATAACCGTTTTAGCCCCCTCTCCGATATATCCTCCCCAAATTCCATTTACATCGAGGGTAGGACGAATTGCGATTCTCTCCTGAGAAGTGTAGCCCTTTTCGCCCGCCACATCAGAAATTCCTATAGATTCTTTAAAGTTGGCCTCATTAAAAGGAGCTCTTGCCATATCGGCCCTTTCTTCAGTGCTTAGCTCCAAGACATCATCATAAAATCCGGGAATGGTTATTCTTCCATCCTTGTCCTTTAAGGAAGATATCATGTCACAAAGTATATTCAGCGGGTTGGGAACTCCCCCGCCGTATAGCCCGCTGTGAAGGTCTCGGTTTGGTCCGGTAACTTCTACCTCCATGTAGGACAAACCCCGCAAGCCTACGGTTATGGATGGTATGTCGTTTGCGATAATTCCAGTGTCAGAAACAAGAATTATATCTGCACCAAGTTTGTCTTTATGCTCTTTTAAAAACTTTCCTAGATTATCCGATCCAACCTCCTCCTCTCCCTCAATCATAAACTTAACATTGCATGGGAGCTCACCTGCGGCTATCATCGCCTCTACTGCCTTCACGTGCATGAAAAACTGCCCCTTATCATCGCAGGACCCACGGGCGAAAATAGCGCCTTCGGGATGGATTTCCGTTTGTTTTACCACCGGCTCGAAAGGCGGCGTTTCCCATAAATCCACTGGATCTGCGGGTTGCACATCGTAATGGCCATATATTAGTACTGTAGGCAGAGAGGGATCTACACTTTTTTCACCGAAAACTACCGGATGGCCTCCGGTTTCAAACAATGCCGCTGAATCTGCACCAGCCCTCAGCAAAGCTTCCTTTACCGCCACTGCTGCCCTTCTCACATCAGCCCGATAGGCGGGATCTGCGCTTACAGAAGGAATTCGAAGCAAATCGAACAATTCTGCCAGAAAGCGCTCCCGGTTTTCCTGGATATATTTTTGTGTTCTTTCCACTCTCCTTCAGTATTTTACAATATCTTATTTACAGCCCGATGCCCCCGGAACAAATGTTCTCGTATAACCAAACGATGCCCCACCATCTGCGTTGGTATACTGCTTCCATACTACATCGAAATAAAGACCCTTTGAAGGAATGTAAAGAGAGGTAACAGCCCCCGGCAGAACCTCTCCGGGACCGCCCATAAGCTGTTGCTCCAGCATAGCGCGCCAGGGAAGATATTCTTTTTTACCATCGCCTGTTGGACCGGCGCTCCAAAGGGTTCCTTTGGGGCTCTGGTCTCCTGTAAGCTCTGTCTTATCCATTTTATCCGTTTCGGAAGGCTGGGGAGTTGATCCCGGCTCGGCTTCAACCGCTTTATTAAATACACCCCCCTGTTCTCCCCTAAATAATTCGATTCCGGGTACAATAAGGTCCGAACGCCTCATCCCCTGTCCGTCCAGGCTAATAAAATCCAAAACGGCCGGTCCGTCGTAAGGGCATCGCTTTTCTTCTGCCTGTGCTACGATATCTTTAGCAGTAGCTTCAGTGGTAGCTTCTTGAATAGGCTGCTCGCAGGCTGAAAAAACAGCCATAAACAATGGAAGTGCAATCAGTTGTGCTTTCATGGATGTAATTTTGTGGCGAATTTAAACATTAATCGCAATGAAAAGATTCTCTGTGTAGGGGCATTAAACTATAGGAAATCTGCAATTTTGCATCATCATATGCTTTCTTTCAATAATACAGAAGCCGCCTTCCGCCATCTGAGCGATTACAGCCTTAGAAAAGCCTATTTCCTATTCAGGATAATTGGAAAGAATTTCTTCGTTAAGGCGGGTAAAGTTTGCGTTGGCATTGCCCTTAAGCTTGGCATTCCGTTCGAATGGATAATCATGAAAAACATCTTCGCTCATTTTTGCGGAGGACAGACGATTGAAGAATGTTCGGATTCAACGGAAAAGCTAAGTCGGCGCAGGGTAGGGACCATTTTAGACTATTCGGTGGAGGGCAAGGATGAAGAAAGTTCATTCGAATCCACCATTGAAGAAATCAAGCGGACCATCGATAAAGCAAAAAACAATGAAAACATTCCTTTTTGTGTTTTCAAAATGAGCGGGATATCCCGAATGGGCTTGTTAGAAAAAGTAAATAACCGGGAGGAATTGTCTCCTGACGAAAATACGGAATGGCTTAATGTGCAAAAACGCGTAAATGAACTTTGCCAGTATGCTTCAGAAACCGGCACTCCCCTATTCGTCGATGCCGAAGAAAGCTGGATTCAAGAGGCCATTGATCTACTGGTGGAAGAAATGATGCAACGGTACAACCGAGAAAAAACAGTAGTTTACACTACCCTTCAAATGTACCGCCACGACAGACTTGCTTATTTGGAAAGCCTTTTACGCCGAGCTAAATTGAATGGCTACTTTATAGGACTGAAGATCGTTCGGGGAGCCTACATGGAAAAAGAACGGGACAGAGCTATGGCGATAGGCTATCCGTCTCCCATCCAGCCCGACAAAGCAGCTACAGACAGAGACTTTAACAAAGCACTTGAATTATGTGCTTTGCATAAAGACAAGATTTCTATGTGTGCCGGCACTCACAATGAAGAAAGTTCCCTTTTGTTAACGCGTTTAATGGAACAGTATAAAATCGCTCCGGGAGACAAGCATTTCTGGTTTGCACAGCTACTCGGGATGAGCGACCATATAAGCTTCAACCTAGCGGACGCTGGATACAATGTAGCCAAATATGTTCCATACGGTCCGGTAAAGGAAGTTATACCCTATCTAATACGCCGAGCCGAAGAAAACACCTCTGTTAAAGGACAGTCAAGCCGGGAGCTGGAATTAATTCGAACGGAACTTAGACGAAGGAAAATGGCCTAATCGCAGGCGCAGGATCTTCCCTCTATCGCTGCGGAAATGAGAACGGACGAAGAGTCTCGAAGTTCGAATTGCATGCTGTATTTAATTTCATCAGCAGACCTTTCTGCTTCAATTAAATACATCTTAGGTATAGTTCGGGTATTGCTTTCCGAAAAATTTACATTTCCCCCCTTAATAAGATATGCCAAGTCAGCATCAGTTAAGTTGAGACAATTCATTTCACATCGGCTCTTTGAGGAAATAACAATGTCCTTCGAAGACAATGCTTCCAAAATGCGCTGATTTGGCATCCAGTCCGAACAGGAACGTTTCCCGAAAAATACGAATACTAAAATGAGTCCGATCATAACTCCAATTAGATAACGCATTAAACGAGATTTCAAATCCATAATTACTTTTTACAAAGATAGTCTTAAACGCTCTCCTCTGCTTTTTGTAGTTTCGCACTTGTGCTAAGGAGTAAGGGAATACAATTCAGCTATGGTAAGGAAAAACAATTTTCCTTTCCCGATTTGTACTGTGGCAGGGGAGAACAATTGCTCTTGCTAGGTCAGTCAGGAACGGGGAAAACAACGCTCCTGCATTTACTCGCAGGTTTATTGCGGCCGGAAACGGGCAGCATCGAAATTGACGGAGTGAATATTTGCGCCTTGCGAAACAATGCCCTTGACAAATATCGCGGGGAAAAGGTTGGGATTGTTTATCAGACGGCGCATTTTGTCTCCTCACTTTCTGTTTTGGAAAACCTCTTACTTCCACAGTTCTTTACAGGTAAAAACCCTTCGGCAGAAAAAGCGTTGGTTTTACTGCGGCGACTTAACCTTGAACATACTTCGAAGATGTATCCCTCGAGGTTAAGCATTGGCGAACAACAGCGGGTGGCGATTGCCAGGGCGCTCATGAATGATCCTGCCCTGATATTCGCAGACGAACCAAGCTCAGCTCTGGACGACAAAAACACCAACGAAGTATTAAACTTATTGGTTGAGCAAAGCTCAGCAGCCTGCGCCGCGCTGGTAGTAGTTACTCACGATCAGCGGGTACGAAATGTAATTAGCAGAGCCATTACGTTATGACACTTGCGGGAATTAGCTGGAAAAACCTCCGCAGAAAACCTCTGGATACCGGACTAAGTATCCTATTGCTCGCGTTCGGAACAGGTATTATTTCTATGCTGCTTTTGCTTGAAAAGCAATTGAAAGAGCAATTCGATAGAAATATCAGAGATATCGATTTGGTTCTTGGCGCTAAAGGAAGCGGCCTACAGATTATTTTATCCAGCGTTTACCAGGTCGATGCTCCTACTGGCAATATTTCAAAAAGTGCTGCCGACGAGATAATGCGCCACCCATATATCGCAGAGGGGATTCCACTTTCCTACGGCGATAACTACGACAAATATCGCATTGTTGGAAGTACCCCAAAATACATCGAGCACTACAATGCGAAACTAGCAAGTGGCAAGCTTTGGGAAAAGTCTTTCGATGCCGTATTGGGGGCAAAGGTGGCAAGGGAATCGGGACTTTCAGCGGGCGCCGGTTTCTTTAGCTCTCACGGACTAGATAAAGACGGGGAAGAACATTCCGACCATCAGTTTATCGTTACCGGGATTTTAGAGCCCTGCGGCTGCGTTTTAGACCAGTTGGTAATTACGTCGCTGGAGAGCGTTTGGCTTGTCCATGGCAAAGCCGAAGAAGAAAAACAGGAGAATTCTATACCAGACACCTCCGCACGCCCGGAGACCAATAAAAAGTTTATTGGAATGGCCGCTATGAAGGGCAGTATGAAAGCCCCTGTGGAAAGTGGGGAAAAACGCGAATACACCGCTGTATTGCTGAAGAAAAAAAACCCATTGGCCATTATTGCGCTTCCCAATATGCTACGAGAAACAAACATGCAGGTGGCGCTTCCCTCCATCGAAATCAATCGTCTTAACGAAAACTTTGGAATTGGCCTGGACACGTTGCGGGCTATAGCGCTCATTATCACTACGCTTTCATTTATCAGCCTCTTTATTTCCCTCTTCAACTCCTTAAAAGAAAGGAAATATGAGCTGGCCTTAATGCGCAGTATGGGCGCTACCCGGTTTACTATTTTCCGGTTACTCATGCAGGAAGGAATATTTTTATCTGCCCTTGGCACTCTTTTCGGCTTACTATTGAGCAGAGCGGGATTATTGCTCCTCTCCGAGTCCATAGAAAAGAACTTTAACTACACACTGAATGACATTGCGCTGCTTCCATCGGAGTATTTACTGATTATTTTTACGATATTTACAGGAGCTTTGGCCTCATTTTTGCCTGCATTCAAAGCAGTAAGAATGGATATTTCCAAAGTATTGTCTGATGAATAGATTGCTTGTACATCTTTGGATGCTCCCGGCTTTTATCTTGGCCCTCGCTTCAGGCCTCAATGCCCCTGCGCGTGAGACGTCCTCTATTGATTCCGACTTCCCAGAGACTTTTATCAATGCAGCTGAGGGAATAATCGAATTGACATGGAAAACTCTTGCCGATGTTGAATTTAAAGATGTTTATCTTCAAGAACTCGACGCCTACTATTGGAAACCAACATTTGGCCCGAGCGTTAAGGCTTTGGAGGGAAAGGAAGTGTTTATAACCGGATACTTAATTCCTGTCGATTACGAAGAGAACTTTTATGTGCTCAGCCGCTACCCTTTTGCCAACTGCTTTTTTTGCGGCGGCGCCGGACCAGAGTCGGTTATCGACTTACGATTTCGCGGAGAACACCGGGTTTATAAAACCGACGAAAGGCTTACATTCAAAGGGGTTTTTAAACTAAACTCCACCGACATCTACCAAATGAACTATATCCTTGAAGGAGCGGTGGAATATGCCCCCTAATTGAGGCTTATTTACTTCTTAGTTTCCCCTCTCTTCCGGAACACCAATTGCTTTCCTCTGCCCTTGTGGAAGTACCTTACCCCTTTGTAAAGTTGCTTTCGTAATTCCTGCTGTTCTTCCTGAGGCAAATAGATAACATTCCGGCACTCTTCGCTGCAGCATCCTTCAAGCTTTTCTCTGCACGCGTCGCATTCTATGAACAACACATGGCAGGCGGTATTTCTGCAATTGTAATGAGTATCTGCCGGATTTCCGCAAACGTGGCAGTTGGCGATAACCTCCTCCGAAATGCGCTCACCGAGCCTTTCGTCGAAGACGAAATTCTTGCCGCGAAACTTATTAGGTAAACCCTGAGCCTTTACCTGTCTCGCATATTCGATAATCCCCCCTTCCAACTGGTGTACCCTTGTAAACCCGTTGTGCTTCATCCATGCACTCGCTTTCTCACAGCGGATGCCTCCCGTACAATACATTACAATGTTTTTCTCCTCCTTTCCCTTCAATAAATCCACCACCAGCGGCAATTCTTCCCGAAAGGTATCTGCATCAGGTAGAATGGCCCTCTCGAAGTGACCTACCTCGCTTTCATAGTGGTTACGCATGTCCACAATTATAGTGTCTGGATCATCGGTTAATTCGTTAAACTCCCTTGCATTTAGATGTTTTCCTTTGTTGGTAACATCAAACGTGTCATCATTCAGCCCGTCAGCTACAATCTTATCCCTTACCTTGATAATTAACTTGAAAAAGGACATTGCATTTGCCTCTACAGCCACATTCAATCTGTTCCCTTCCAAGAAGTTTATAGATTCAAGAAAATCCTTCAGCTCGCTAAATCGATCGTCAGGAACGCTGATTTGGGCATTTATCCCTTCTTTGGCCACATAAATACGCCCAAACACCTCCAATTGCTGAAGATGCAGATATAAATAATCTCTAAAAAAGTGCGGATTTCTTAGGTTCCAATACTTGTAGAAAGAAAGCGTTGTTCTCTTCCTGGCTTCGGAATGAATGGCTTCTCTCAGCAGTTTTCCTTCGATTTTATTGTGTAAGGCCTTCATTGAATTTGTTCCCGGATGAACCCGAAGTATCTAAAGTCACCGAACTACAAAGTTACCAAATCAGCCTTTACGCGGAATTGACTTAGGTCATAAACAACAGTTGGTTGCGCCTTTAACTATTTTTATGAAATCCTGAAACACTCCGCTCGTACCTATTTGCGTTATACATGAAGGACAATACTTCCAATTGTTGAAAACCTTTTCCGCTAATCCGGAGAAAAAAACATGGGAGTACTTAACTTTAAGGACCAACCTAAACTTGGGGAGATGCTTGAATTCAGTAAAAAAGTACTTACCAACGTAAGTTTCGATCGAATGCTTTTTCGGAAAGAGCTGAAAAAAGCGATGAAGTGGTTAACGAGGGAGGAGTTGGGGCAACTTAAGCAGTGGTGCCAAAATAGCTTCGGTCATGTACACGGGGATATCATTGCCGAATCATTTCCCGCGGCTTCTTGTTGAGTCGAAAGACGCCAGGAACTCTATATTGC
>Ga0315906_10001612_pt1 | contig 33223 bp, 29 predicted proteins | sample LakEriMetagenome_4_FD_203526 | JGI IMG/M metagenome (GOLD analysis project Ga0315906, IMG submission 203526) | Freshwater fungal communities from buoy surface, Lake Erie, Ohio, United States - Buoy 2 MA122 | ecosystem: Environmental > Aquatic > Freshwater > Lake > Lake biofilm | place: USA... | reverse complement strand
TAATGGATCATACATATAATTTTCAACCCATCCATGTTGTAGTTTTAATATATTTTGAGTATTTTGATTATGATTATTATATATACTATTAATTATATCATTAATTTCAACCAATATTTTATTATAAGATTTTACATAAATATTATGCAAATTAGTGTTAGAAAGGTATTCGCTCAGTTTTAATAATCCTATATCATATGATATAGGTTTTGTAAATAATGATGCTATTAATTGTTTATTTTTCTTAAGAGTATTAAATGGTATGTATATTATATCCTTTACCTTTTCATAAGAATCTAATATAATTTCGTTATCTCCAGAATCAGAAGATTTGGATTTAGATTTAGATTTAGATTTGGATTTAGATTTTGGCGATTTACTATCCCTTATATCTAGTTTTTGCTTGCATTTATCATATATATATTTAATTCTATCATCGTCGTTAAGAGGTTTATTAGTTTTTGGATTAGTTATTTTAGATATAACTCCTTTTTTAAAATCCTTATAATTTTTAATAAATGTATCGCATTCTTTAGCAGATAAATTATTATTTTTGTCTTTTTTAAATATGATAGTTTTAGCTTCCAAAGACATATTCTAATATATTACTATATAATATATATTATATTATCAATTAATATATTATCAAATAATATATTATCAAATAACAAATAATATATTCTATTATAATAGAATAAATGAAAAAAAACGTAAAATTTGTATTGCCTAAACCTAGTAATAATGATAATCTAAATACAGATTTTTCTTCACGATTAGAATATTATGATGATGAAAAAAATGGTATATTAAACATAGTCAGAATAAAACCAAGACCTTCAATAATTGCTCGCAAAAATGTTCATAATCCCACTCCTAAATCAACTCCTAAAACTCCTAAATCAACTCCTAAAACTCCTAAATCAACTCCTAAAACTCCCAAACCAACTCCTAAAACTCCCAAACCAACACCTAAAACTCCCAAACCAACTCCTAAAACTCCCAAATCAACTTCTAAAACTAACAGAAATATGTAAAGCACTTAATTATTTTTTTAGCTTTTATTACATTTTTACATATAATGAATAGCATATGAATATTTAATATTATTATAGAATAGAATGACTTCTATTTCAAAAAAAAAGCAAGAAATTAATAATTCATTAGATACCTTATATCAAGTAAATAATGGGGCGACAATTATTTCTTGGTTAGATATGCTAAAAACTTATAATAGTACAGATGGAAAGATTCCTGGACTTTTGAATAGCTCAAAAATACAGATTAATACAACAAAAAAAGACGGTGCTTATAATTTAATTTTACTATGGATTAAAAACAATATGGATAAGTTCACCAATTACGATTTTACAGGCATTCCTAATAAAGATTTTTTGTTTTTAGATAAACAGAAAAATACATCAATTGTATCGAGAACATCAAAAGCAAAAACATTAAAAACCATCGAGGATATTGAAAAATGGTCCAATAATCCTGAAATACATCCAATAAATAACACATATATGCATCCTAATAGCGCAGAATATCAAAAAATATATCAACAGGCTTATAATATATTGAAAAAGAACAAAATAAATATAGCAGATTTCCCTGATAAATTGCCAAAAAATCATATCTTATTCGGCGATATGGACTTGCTTTATTATATGAATATTAGCAAAAAAACTAATGTTTTTATAAAAATATATGAAAATAATAAAAGAGAGCTTTATTCCGGTGAATTATTCATAGAACATTTTGCATCAATTATTGATGAACCTACTATATTTGAACAAGAACTTGCGTTGATAAAAAGTTGTTTTAGAGGGAATTATATGAAAAATGCTTTTGAGAAATATAGCAAAATATTAGTAACATCTTTTTTTACAAAGCATTATATTGGCGTTTTTTCGTATCCAAATAGAATGAGAGATTTAAAAGAATCTTCTATACATAATGTTTTGGATAAAGAAACCCATTGGTTTATACAATTATTGGAAAATAACAGATTCAGCAACGGCGATCTAATTATTGAATATTTAAAGAAGGAATATAGGTCTTCAATGAATAATTGGATGGAAGATGCCTTAGAAGTGTATAACAATTATAAAAAAGTTTATAAAGATATTGATGATTGCTTTAATCCTGCGACAGGTATAATAGAAAATCCTGAAAATAAACAGCATCTTCCTATAAATGACCCGTTAGATGCTTATTTTGAAGAGTTTGAGAAGCAACTTGAACAAATTAGAAGTCCAAAATATTCCAAATTGATTGATTTGACAACTTTTAAACCTAAGGAAAATGCATTTTTTTTAAACAATGCGCAATATGCAAACTTTAAAAAGATTAAAGATGCATATGATATAGATAGAAAAATATATGAAGTTAAACTTGAGTTATATGAAAAGACTGGGAAAAATGGAAGTAGTCCAATACCACCAGTGAAACCTGTAATAGTATTACCTAATGGTAAAAATCACACAATTGGAAGAGAATTGGATCCCCTACATATTAAAGACGAAGTTATAAAAAGCTTTAAACGCGATTATAAAAAAGCATTGCCTATAATTGAAGAATATAACAAGATTAAAAATATGTCTTATTTAGAATTAAAAAAATTAAAAACCTCAAACTCGCCTTCGAGTGCTGTAAAACAACTTATAAGAGATAATGAATTGTTAACTATGACAAAAGAACAGATTGCAAGCGATATTTTATACGATTATTCTGGACTTGCAGATAAATGCAGTGAGAGCATAGATATATTGACAAATGAAGAATTAGACGATGAGAATTATCCGCTTTCTAAACTGCAACTTATGGTACGAATGAAAGTATATACGCCAGACAGACAGAGATATAGAACAGAATGTATATATGCTCCTAAACTCTATAATTATCTAATAAAATGTATAAACACCAAAGAACCTTTTATAAATCCTGTTACAAAAGCTAAATACACTCAAGAAAACATAGAAGAACTTATGAAAGTAATGAGAATAATTGACCCATCATTGGAGATTCCTGTATTTATAAAACATATGAATGATACTAAGTTAAAAGTTGAATACAAAGAAATAACTAAGACATATCAAAATTTAGATGCCTCATTTGGTACAAGAAATACATTAAGGTATTATAATATGTACCTATCTCGCACTATTGGTGGTATAGAATATAATGTATATAATATATGCACATTTCCGGCGGATATAGAAGCTACTGGAGAGTTTGCAACTGGTTCTGCAGATTTAAATTCATATACTATGTTAGTTAATATATACAAGTTATTTAATGAAGGGCGATTGCTATATGATTATATCCCACCGTATCGCATACCATTAACAGGACGCCCTGGAGTATATAGATATATTAAACCATTAATTCACTTTAATAGATATAATATTTCAAAAAAATGGTTAAATGATGGGGTGACTACAACAAAAACCGACTTTATCAATATGTTCAAACATTATGCTCAAGAAGTCAATAACTATATATACTAATACTAGAACTTAGTCTCAAAAATAAATAATTATAATATTATACTAATATTTCGTCAAGAATCTATCCCTAATAATTTAGATAATTTATCACCTTTCTTTTGTAGTGCGCTTGAAGGCATTTGTCTTTATCTTTTTCTATTAAAGTTGTTAGAAAAATATCTCTCAAATGTGTGGTATTCATAAAATATAGATACATAATCTTATAATATCTCTGTGTTTTGATATATAATGTAGTTATGCTAACTTTTCTATATATTAAATATTATAATAATATAGAATGGCATCTGTTACAAATAAAACAAGGGATGATTATAATAATTCATTGGATAATTTATATATAAAAAATAGAGAGACAATCATTTCTTGGTTGGATGAAATTAAAAAGTCTGAAAATCAGAAAGATGGAAAAATACCTGGTTTATTTATGAAATCTCTTACCAAAATAAAAACAGACGGAGAAGTATATAATTTAATATTGCAATGGATAAAAGATAATCGTGATAAGTTTGCGGATTATGATTTTACAGGCGTTCCAGACAGTACCTTTGTATCGCTTGATAACTCTAATTTTATTCGTAAATATCAATTAAGAAGTTGGATACCTATAGATATTTTGAAAAAATATAATATATCAAAAAATCCTAATGCTGTTGATTATTTAAAAGATTACCGCGACCTGATAAAATGGAATGATTTATCAGCAAATCCAAATGCGATTGAATTATTAAGAGAAAAAGCCGAAGAAGAAAATAAAATGCAACGATTTGATATATCTCGATTGGCAGATTATGAAAAATTGGATTGGAAAAACTTATCAGCAAATCCAGGTACTGTTGAATTATTAAAACAATACCGACGTAATATAAAATGGGATAGATTATCTGAGAATACTAATCTTGAAGCTATTGAATTATTAAAAGAAAAGGTTGAAAAAGAAAGTAAAATGAAAGAAAGTGAATTAGAAAAATTAAAAGATGAAGATAAAATAGACTGGAATCAATTATGTTTAAACGCTGGTGCTATAGAAATAATAAAAGCAAATCCTAAAAAAATAAATTGGCGATATTTATCAAAAAATCCAAATCCAGAAGCGATTGAATTATTAAAAAATAAAGTTGAAGAAGAAAATAAAATGACTGGTCGCAAACTTATTAATGTATTTAAAGAGAGATATATAGATTGGGATGTATTATCTTTAAATCCTGCTGCTATTGAAATCTTAGAAGAAAATCCTAAAAATATACTATGGAACCATTTATCAGAAAATAAAAATGCAGTAGAATTATTAAAAAAATATCCTGACAATATTGATTGGAATGGTTTATCTTTAAACCCAAATCCTGATGCTATTGAATTATTGGAAAAAAACCTTGCCAAAATAAATTGGATCGAGTTATCAGCAAATCCTGGAGCTATTGAATTATTGGAAAAATATTCTTATAATATAGTTTGGAAAATTTTAATAGAAGAAAACCCTAATATATTTGAACTTGTTGAAGTACCAAGAAAAACTTTTGAAACAGTTGAAGATATTAAAAGATGGTGCAAAGACCCTGAAATACATCCTATTAATGGTAATGAGATGCCTGCGATGAGTAGGGCATATTATGATATATATGTAAGAGCCTATAAAATTATGAAAAATAACGGCACCTATTCACAAAAAGATATAACAAATCTTTTTCCTAAAAATCATTTATTGTTTGGAGACATAGATTTAATTTATTATACCTGTATAGAAAAGAATGACCCACCGACTTACTTTAATATCTGTAAGTATAATAACTCGTCTGGATCTATATTGTACGAATTACTCACAGAAAAAATAGAGTTTTTTGATAATGAAGAAACCGTTCTAGATACAGAGATAGAAATATTAAGGAACCGTTTTAATGATAGATATGGCAGACACGCACAATCAAATATGGAAACAATATATGAATTAATTGATGCTTATAAGAATGATATGGTTAACTCTTTTTTTGATACAAATTATATATCTACATACGATTATCCTGATAGAATTAATCAGATAAAGCTTATCAATTTAAAAGCCTATTGGTTTATAAACTTTTTAGAATACAATAAAATGGCAACTGGAGAAACTGTCCTGGAGTATTTAATGGAAAATAACGACGAATTTGATTCAGATAATGAATGGACGACACCGTTAGATATATACAACAATTACAAGGCGGTTATCGACGATATAGATGATTGCTTTAATCCTGATTCAGGCATTATAGAAAACTTTGGACATAAAAAACTTACATCTATTGATGACCCTCTTGACAAATATTTTGAAGTTTATGAAAAGCAATTGGCGGAAATAAAAAAACCTATATATTCACAGTTAATTGATTTAACTACCTTTAAACCTAAGGAAAATTTAAAGTATTTAAATGATGAGCAATACAAAGACTTTAAAAAAGAAAGAGTAAAATATGATGCTGCATGGAAAAGATATAGCGATAGACAAACATTATATGAAACTACGAAAGAAGGTAGTTCTCCAAAACCTCCTGAAAAACCCGTAATAACTCTTCCGTGGGGGAAAGCACATACTATTGCAAAGGAGATAGACCCAATACATATAAAAGATGAAATAGTAGTTAAGTTTAGAGAAGAATATGCCAAAGTCATTCCTATTATAGAGGAATATAACATGGTTAAAAATATGTCTTATAAAGCATTGAAGAAACATATCGGTAAATCTTCTTCTTCTAGTTCTGAAAAATTATCAAAAGAAGGGAATGAATTATTGTCTATGACAAGAGAAGATTTTGCAAATAATGTTCTCTATGATTATACAGGACTTGCAGATAAATGTAGCGAGAGCATAGATATATTAACAAATGAAGAATTAGACGATGATAATTACCCTCTTTCAAAACTACAACTTATGGCACGAATGAAAGTATATACACGGAATAAAAAGAATTACAGAACGGAATGTATATATGCACCTAAACTCTATAATTATCTAATACAATGTATAAACTCAAACGAACCTTTTATAAATCCAGTGACAAAGGCAAAATATACAGAGGAAAACATAGAAGAACTTATGAAAGTGATGAGAATAATAAACCCGAAGATAGAAGTGCCTGTATTTATGAAACACACAAATGATACAAAATTGGAATTAAAATATAAAACTGTTGCGGTTAATATTAGCGATTATGGTTCTAACCCATCTTATGGTAGTACAAAAATATTAAACTTTAATCGCATATATCTATCTCGTATGATAGCTGGTTCAAATTATATTGCATATGAAATATGTCATATGCCAGCTGATATTGAAGTTTCGGGTACTTTTGCGACAGGTTCAACAGATTTAACATCAAATACCATGATAGTTAATATATACAAGTTATTCAATGAAGGGAGGTTATTACATAATTATTTACCTCCTTATAACATAAGAAGACCTGGAACAACTAATCAATATACATATATAAAACCTAAAATACACTTTAACAGAATTCTAAGTTTAAATAATTGGTTATATGTTTCTGATCGTGATAAAACGTTGATAACAAAAGAAGAGTTAATAAATAGATTTAAACATTACGCCCATGAAGTCAATAATTACACATTTTAATCTTTTTTCTTGAATATATTTAATATTGTAATAATATAGAATGTCATCTGTTTCAAAGAAGGAAAATGATTTATATAAATCTTTGGATAAATTATATAATAAAGATAAGGGTAAGATTATTTCTTGGTTAGATGAATTAAAGGTATATAAATCTAAAGACGGCAAGATTCCAGGATTATTAAATAATTCTAAAATACAGATTCTTACAGCAACAGAAGACGGTACTTATAATTTGATTTTACAATGGATTAAAAAGAATGCCGATAAGTTCGCCGATTATGATTTTACCGGTGTTCCAGACAGTGCTTTTATATCGACTGCAGCCTTATTAGATGACACAGAGGCGGAGGCAGGAGCGGCATCTGGACCTGCAAGAAGCTCAAATGTAGTCAAAACTTTTAAAACAGTTCAAGATGTTGAAAGGTGGTTTAAAGACCCTGAAATACATCCTATTAAAGGAACACCGATGTCAGCTATGAGCAATGAATATTATAATATATATGAAAAAGCTTATAAAATTAGGAAACATAATGGTATTGTTACTACTTTGAATAATGATTATACAGAAACACAAAGTATTTTTCCTAAAAATCATTTATTATTTGGAGACATTGATTTAGTTTATTATACATGTGTTAAAAATTATTACCCGCACCTTTACAAGAGAATATATCAAGGTAAAGAGAATATGTTAGCAATATGTGAATTACTTACAGAAAAATTAGAAGATACTGCCAATACAGATACTGTTTTAGAGACAGAGATGGAGTTATTGAGAAACCGTTTTAATAGTCAATCAATATCAGACAATACTCCAATTTGGCATATCCCATCAAATATGAAATTAATTAAAGATTTAATTAATAATGTTAGGGTAGATTTAGTTGACGCTTTTTTAGATACAGATTATATGTATAGGTATGAATATCCAGAACGAATGAAATCAATAAAAGAAGCTATTAATAATATCGAAGGTTATTGGTTTATAAACTTTTTAGAAACCAATAAAATGGCAAATGGTGAAACCCCTATTAAATATTTTATAAATGTCCTTAAAAAACCAAATCCTCCATATTGGATTTCTCAAGTATTAAAATTATATAATGATTACATGTTGGTTATTAAAGATATAGACGAATGCTTTAATCCAGCTTCAGGCATTGTAGAAAATGTAGAAGATAAAAAACTTACTCTTATTGATGACCCAATTGATAAGTATTTTGATTTTTATGAAAATAAATTAGCGGAAATAAGAAAACCCGTATATTCTCAATTAATTGATTTAACAACCTTTAAACCCAAAGAGAATCTTAAATATTTAAATGATGCTGAATACGCGGTATTTAAAAAAGAAAAAGATAAATATGATATTTTGTGGAACAACTATAAAGAAGCTCAAGAATTATATGAAAGAACAGGAAGAGGTAATAGTCCTAATCCTCCTATAAAACCCACTATAACTCTTCCATGGGGCAAAGTACATACAATTGCAAAGGAGATAGACCCAATACATATAAAAGATGAAGTTATAGTTAAGTTTAGAGAAGAATACGCTAAGTCACAATCTGTTATAGATGAATATAATAGCATTAAAAATATGTCTTATAAAGAATTAAAGAAGCATGTAGAACATTCTTCACCTTCTAGCGCTGAAATGAGATTAATAGAAGGGAATAAATTGCTTTCTATGACAAGAGAAGAATTCGTAGATAATATTTTGTATGATTATTCAGACCTTTCTGATAAATGCAGTGAGAGTATAGATATATTGACAAATGAAGAATTGGATGATGATAATTATCCGCTTTCTAAACTTCAACTTATGGCACGATTAAAAGTATATACTCCTGACAAAAAGAAATACAGAACAGAATGTATATATGCTCCTAAACTCTATAATTATCTAATAAAATGTATAAATTCTAAAGAACCTTTTATAAATCCTGTTACAAAGGCAAAATATACGCCAGAAAACATAGAAGAACTTATGAAAGTAATGAGAATAATTAATCCGAATATGGAAGTACCTATATTTATAAAACATAGAAATGATACAAAGTTAAAAATAAATTATATAACACATGAAGTTAATTTGAGAGTTCTTGGAGCGGACGCATCATTTGCCGGAATACCCTATTTGCGTTTTAATGAGATGTATCTATCTCGTATGATAGCAGGGGTAGAGAAAAAAGTTCACGTAATATGCTACATACCCGATGATATTGAAGCAACAGGGACTTTTGCTACAGGTTCAGCTGATTTAAATTCATATACTATGTTAGTTAATATATACAAGTTATTCAACGAAGGGCGTTTATTATACAACTATTTACCTCCTTATAACATACCAAGACCTGGAATAACTAATGAATATATATATTTAAAACCACGGATACACTTTAATAAAATTAGAACTATCGATAATTGGGTTAGAAAATCAAATTATGACCCTAAACTATTAACTAAAGAGGAATTTGTAAATAGATTCAAGCATTACGCCCAAGAAATTAATAATTACACTTTTTAAAATTAGTCTTAGTAAAAATATTTTTGAGTACATAATTTATTTTTCTTAAATTTTTTAGAGGTTTTAGAAATTTCTAAATATTTTTCAATTATGTACTCATTTTAAATTATATAAAAAATGATATTGAGTGATATTATCTATATTATTCATTGTCATAATGCAGACTATATTATTAGAAGATATTCGCAATTATTCAATTGTAAAAAAAGAATTATTAGACACCTATAATAATAAGTTTGAATTAAAAGAAGATATTTTGTATTTTATGAATGACTTTTGTCCTTTTATATATGGTGTATCTAAAATTAGTTACAAGAGAATGCGACGAATTTTAGCATTCATTATAAAAGAGAAAAAATATATATCTCTACTTTCATTGCTAATAAATAACGATAATCATAATAGTCAAATAAATAGATATATTGGGTGCCTAAATGTAGATGAAAGAAATACACTAATCCAGTATATACAAACAAAACATAGTTGTTGTAAAAGTAAATTAAATTAGCAATTAAAATATAAATAATGGTCTATAAGTTCTATAGTCATAATAAACCTCATTTTGCATTAAATAAAAACTACATAAATAACGTAAAAATGTTGTTATATTATTTTCTACTATTAATCTACTTTCTATATCCGGAAGTATTTTTAATGAAAAAACTACTCCAGGTATAACAATTGCCCATATTTTTTTATTATCCCATCCACCTTTGATACGCATACTATATGCAAAAATATATAAATAACATATAGCGAAATCTGCAAATTGCGAATAAAATTTTCTCAGTGTGACATGATATAAATATAGTGGGTATATTAGAGTCAAAGAATATACCATATGATAATGTGCGGAATTACATTTTCCTTTGCGAACAAGTGTCATCATAAAAGGCGCTGATTGAATAGCATATAATGGTGCAAAATTTAATGATGCAGAAAGTTCTCCTGAAAATACTGCCATAATAGTTGCCCCAAATTGTTTTTTAGCATATTCGTATTTTATTTTTTCTATTTCATATTCAGTGACATGTTCAGGATAAGGCATTGCATTTGTTGTTCTCTTTTCAGTATCTCCATATTTTGCAGTTATTATACTTGCTATTTTAATACATGAAATAATGGCTATATATTTTAAAATTGATTCGGAAAATAATGCGTATAATTTATAATTTTTAAATATTTCTAATTGAGTCGGCCATAATTCTAATAAGGTAATTATAGTTAATATTGAATGTCTACATGAAAAAAGTATTGAATGCAATCGAAACTCTTTCCATATCATAGGACTTGTAAAGTTCCTTTTTTCCGGTAAAGGTATTGATAAAGATGCTATAGGTAATAAGGCGTGAATTAATACAGACGAACAAGAAAAAACCTTTGTTTCAAAAGGCGGAAATGATGTGCCATAAATTATGGCATAATAAAAACGCAAAATAAAATTAGCAACCGCTAAAAAACCTAAGGTTTTATGTATATGATATTTATCATGGTTTGTAAAAAGATGCGCCATTATCTCTGTATATTTTATAAATATATATTTATATATATTTCATAAATATAAATATAAATATAAATATAAATATAAATATAAATATAAATATAAATATAAATATAAATATAAATATAACTTCATAAATATTTAATGTAACCAGCGGAGATGAATATTACTCATTTCAGGTGTATATTGAAAAGGAACACTATTTTGAATTTTTAATACTTCGAATTTCTTAATAATATTACTACTATTATATAGTTCTTTCAAAGAACTCCAATCTTGATGATTGAAATTGCATGTATCCATAATATACTCTTTAATACTATCAATACCTTTAGCATGAACTTTGTTATTCAATTGATAATCCTCAAATATACGAGATAATGTACTGCGATAAAGCATTGGGCAATTTTTGTAGTCTTCGTTCTTAATCCAGCATGTATTCCTAAAATTGGTACTTAAATTGCAATTGCAATTGCACATTGTTTTTGTATAAGTATTATATAATACTTGTTAATCAATTTTATATAATTACTCTATTATTCTTAACAAATGAAAATGAGTACATAATTTATTTTTTTAAGAAAATTTATAAACATTTTTAAAATTCTAAATATTTTTAAATTATGTACTCATTTTTAATCTAAGAGCACTGAACTATAATTAACAAAAGTATCCTGAATTATACTATGAGATCGTCTTTGATTTACAGTTCTTGGATAAATTACATACCATTTATCTACCAATTGTAAATTTATCCAATATACATCTAACTCATATTTACCTTTAATTGTAGGATTTTCTATCAATAGTCTAATACTCTCCTTATAATTAGCGATTATCTTATCATAATAATGTTTTTTAACTATGTATCCAGCGGCACAATAAGACGCCTTTACTTGATATATATAATTGTTTATAGGTATTGCTCCTAATATATTAGTGGCTATCAATAATACATCATAATCTGCATTATTAGATTTCATAAAATCGTTAAAATCATTAAGCATATTATTGTATTTTTCTGGTTGAGTGAATTGAATATCATCTTCCAAAACTACAACATATTCTAAATTATTTTGCTTCGCCATTTCTATAACTTTTAGATGACTTATACTGCAACCAATACGACCGTCAGTTTCTTTTACACCATCGAATCTTTGAAATTTCCAATTCATTATTCTAAGTTCATTTTCTGTTTCAATTCTTCGTTCTTTAGACTCTTTCAAATTAATATAATAAACATTTTCTAATAAATATTTATTATTACTTGTATCACACTTGATCCAATTATTAGGAAATAAATCTACTGGATCTTGAGTTATAGGAGAATGAGACCATTTATCAGGATAACATATTATTTTATAAGAACCATTATCTGCAAAATATGCTGACCACCAACTAAATGTACTATTTGCTATAATATGATGTTTGCACAGACTCATCAAAATCAACTGTTCCCAATCTTCTAATTTAATAATTGTTTGTGTAAATATAATATTAGGAAAAATATTTTTAAGAGGATATATATAATTATTTTTAACAAAATCTATATTTTCTTCTTCGCAGAAATATAAAATTTTAAAATTATCACATCTTTCTTGATTCTTAATATAATTAATCGCATTAATATAATATTCTACAGTTAGAAAGTAGCAATTATACGTAATATAATCTCCTAAACGAAAATGCATAGAAATCATTTCAGAAGGATTAACATCATTCGCTTTATTTTTAACTTCTAACTTTTTTGTTTCAAAATCAATATCAATTATAATATCATTTTTATAAGAATCAAAATATTTATAAGATTGAAAATATCCAGATAATATTAAATTAGTATTGTTAGATATTTCAGGAAGTTCATTATATTCAAAAGATTTTTCTTTATATATTTGAAAATGTATTGGAGTATTAACTAAATATCTTTCTAACTTATTTAAAAAATTGTTCCAATATACATTTCTATAAGTACAACATGGACTATGTGATTTTTTTTCAATTATAAAAGGGTTATTATATTTTTTTGAATAAGCAATTAAAGTCATTAATTTAAATAATTGATTTCCTAACCCAGACGCCATATCAACAGATATCATTGATAGTAAATATATATAAAAATTATATATATATATATACTTATATAATTTTATGTTTGCAGATATTGTTAGATTTATTAATTTAAGTAATGAAACTCCTATTATAATTTTTGGAGGGACAACAATAAAAGACGAACCTATATGCGATAATGATATTAATAATAAAACTGACTTTTCAAATTGCATTGATAATTGGGTAATAAAAGATAATTAATAATTATATAAAAATATATCGAGATTATATTATAATTATGGACAGAGCAATTGAATTATCTGCTATAAGTTCTGGTGGACCTTTTGGAGCAGTAGTTGTAGATAAAAATGGAAAGATTATAGGCGAAGGACATAACGAAGTTACTGTAAATAATGATCCAACTGCACATGCAGAAATGGTTGCTATTAGAAGAGCTTGTGCAAATATTAGTAATTTTAATTTAGAAGGTTGTATTATCTATACTAGTTGCGAACCTTGCCCAATGTGTTTATCTGCATGTTATTGGGCAAGATTGGATAAAATATACTATGCAAATACAAGAGAAGATGCTGCAAATATTGGATTCGACGATGAATATATATATGAAGAAATTAAGAAAAATAAGGAAGACCGAAAAATACCTATGAATTCTTGTGATAATACAATAGCAAAACAAATATTTAAAAAATGGTTTGATAATATAAATAATATTAGATATTAATATTTTATAATATAATTATAGATTATATGATTACAGAGTTTGAAAAAAAATGCAATGAAAGTAAAAGAGTTAGAGATAAATTTCCTGATAGAATTCCCGTTATAGTAGGTAAGGCAAAAGGATGTAATTTAAATGATATTGATAAAAAAAAATATCTTGTTCCAGGAGATGTAACAGTAGGACAATTTATATCTATAATTAGACAAAGAATTAAATTGTCACCAGATAAGGCAATATTTATATTTATTAATAATATATTACCTCCAACATCAGCAACTATGAGCACTATATATAATGATATGAAGCACGGAGATGGATTTTTGTATATCTATTATAATGGAGAATCTGTTTTTGGAAATTAAGACATTTTATTACTTAACATATTTATTATATACAAACGTATACAATAATTATAAAATTTGTTCATATTTTTTCTTAAAAATATAAAAAATTGATTTTTCATTATTACTATATTTTACAACAAATACAACAAACGCGTTTAAAAACATAAATAAGTTTATCGACCCTACAAATTTCCTAAGGTTTGTTTATCGACCCTACAGATTTCCTAAGGTTTGTTTATCGACCCTACAGATTTCCTAAAGTTTTCTTGAAACAAATGCTTGCATACGATGTCTACGAAGGATTTAACAATCAAGTTTTAAACAAAAAATATAAAAAGATTGATGTTGAAAACATTTATATTTCATATATTTTTGAAAAAGAATATAAAGATGAATTAAATAATGATAATACTCTAGATTATCTTGATTATCTAGATTATGATTATATATGCGACTTAATTTAAGAAGATTTATATTCTAACCATTCTTTATAACCGCCTATAAATATACCGTTTTTAAATAACATTGGAAAATATTTATAAGGTATTTTAGTATATTGTTGAATAAATTTATAAAAATTATCACGTTCTCTTAAAGTATCTAGATATTTATCACAATTTATTATTTTTTTATTTGAATTAATATTTTCATTTATAATTTTACAATATTTACAATTTGATATTGTGTATATTGTATACCCATTTTCATAAGGTGCTTTATATTTTTTCATATTATCTAATATAATTATTTATTTTTGTTTTTTATGTTTATCCCATTCAATTGCTAATTTTTTCATTATTTGAATTGCAGTATAATTAGGATTTTCTTTCTTCATTTTAGGAAAATGTTTTTTTACAAACTTATTATAAGGATGTAGTACTCTTTTTTTAGCACCACCTGATACTTCATTATCTTCATTATCTTCATCATCGTCAGAAGATCCACCTCTTTTAACACGACGACGTAATACAACTTTACGAGGACGACGTTTTCTAGCACCGCCAGATAATGTTGCTTCATCTCCAATACCCATAAATTTGACGGCATTTTGCGCTACTAGTTTTTCCCGTTCTACTTCCTCTCCAACTAGACCTTCGCCACCTTTTCTTTTAACTACTCTTCTTCTTTTTTTAACAACTTTTTTAGCACCTCCTGATAATTTTTCTTCATAACCTTCACCTCCTTTTCTAACACGTTTAACAACTTTTTTCTTAATAACGCCTCTTCTTTTAGCGCCTCCATTCATAATAGTTTCTATTTTTTCACCGTAAGGGTTACCTCCAATTTTAGCTCCGCATGTAGAACCTCCAATCGCCATATCTATATACTACTACTATATAAAGAAATTAATTTTATTGTAGATTATTATATTTTTCTTTAATTATCTTTTTATGTTTTTTACTATTAATATGTCTATACATGTGAAAATCTCTAAAACACACATACTTAATCCCACATTCACATATCATTATATTATTTATTTTTCTCATATTATATTCTTCATATGCTTTTTCCTTGTATTTTCTTTGTTCTTCTATTGTTTTATTTCTACATTCATCACAATATAAGTAATAAATTTGTTCATCAATTTTTTTAAAGGAAAACTCGCTAAAATCTTTAATTTTATGACATTTAGAACACTCCATAATAATTATTGCCAATTAACGAATAAATTTTAATCAATTTTTTATATTCTTATATACTTTTATAGACTAACTAATTATATAAGGTATATATTGTATACATTATATTATAGTATAATTATGAAAATATTATTTTTTGGCAGTAGAGGATGGATCGGAAAACAATTTTGTAAATATTTAATTAATGATAATATAGAATATATAGAAACTAACATTCGCGCAGATAATGAAAAAGATGTTGAAAAAGAAATTTTAGAACATAAACCAACGCACATTATATCATTTATAGGTAGAACACATGGTGAAAATTATAATACTATTGATTATCTAGAACAACCAGGTAAATTAGTAGATAATATTCGTGATAATTTATACGCACCTATTATATTATCTATACTATGTAAAAAATACAATATACATTATACATATATGGGAACTGGATGTATTTTCGAATATAATAATTCTAAAGACGAAGAAATTGACGAAGAAAAATCCCCTAATTTTTATGGTTCTTCTTATTCAATTGTTAAAGGTTATACTGACAGACTACAGCATATGTTTTCTGAAAATACATTAAATCTCCGTATTAGAATGCCTATAGTAAATTACGATCACGATAGAAATTTTATTACAAAAATAACAAAATACGAATATGTGTGTTCTATTGCAAACTCTATGACAGTTTTAGACGATATGTTTCCTGTTATTCTAGATATGATTAAAAATAATACAACAGGTACATTTAATATGTGTAATAAAGGTGTAATTACACATAATGAAATTTTGGAACTATATAAAAAATATGTAGACTCGTCTTTTAATTGGAAAAACTTTTCTATTGAAGAGCAAAATAAAATACTTTTGTCAAAAAGGTCAAATATTGAACTATCTTCAAAAAAATTATATGAATTATATCCCAATATTCCAGACATTAAAACATCAATCGATAATTGTCTTCAAAATTATTCTAAACTTATGTAATTTTAGTAGTCTATAATCTTGTATTTTATATTCAACAATTCGAAGTTTTCTAAAAATCTTTCAATACTTCCATCATTTAATAATTCTATACACCCAGGTATATTTTCATATTCATTTTCAGAAATATGTTCATCCATTTTTTTGATTATAGAAGGTCTTATTACTTTAATAACAATAATGTTCAAATCTTTTATTTTGTCATATTCATGTAAAAATCTTAAATCACTAATTACATATTTTTCATTTTCAACAATTTGTGAAAGTAATATATCAGCAAAAAATCCTCTATTGGCATTTGGTATTAATTCATTTATTTTATATTGCATTATTTCTGTTCCAAAATATTGTAGAGCTTTTCGCGGAGATATTCCCCACCTCTCATCTATATTATCTTTTTCATCTCCATTTGCATTCTCTTCATCAATTCCAACCTGTATATCAGTAAAATTAAATAATTCTTTTACAGCTTTTTTTAAAGGTTCTGCAAAATATAATTTTTTATATTCATATTTTTTTGTTAAATATTTACAAAGAACGTCTTTACCACTTCTTTTTGCACCACATATAGCAATTATATTATACATAATATTTTAATATTATTATAACAAAATCAATTTTTATAATTAAAAATTAAAAATTGATATTTAAGAATTATAAGTTATAATTAACTAAATCACATTATATAATGTTTTCATCAACCAATTGTTGGGATATTATGGATATTTACTTCTCAAAAGGAGGTTCTCAAGAATCGTCAAATCCTCTTGTAAAACACCAAATAGATAGTTATAATAAATTCGCTGACAATACATTAGGGCAAATTATTTCAGGTTTTAATCCTATTAAAGTAAAACTTACTAACCCTAAAAGCGAATTGTCAATGAATGATAATAATTATAAAATATCTATTAATATTCTTAACCCAAGTATTACAAAACCTAGTTATCAAATGGCAGATGGAACGCATAATATAATGACACCGTATATCGCTAGGATGAATAATATGTCTTATTCTAGCGGTATATATGTTGATGTTCACATTGTAACAGAATATACAAATAAGAATGGAATGATTGAAAAATTCGATAAAAACGTAAATGGAATTTACATTGGCAAAATTCCTATTATGGTTAGGTCTAAACTTTGCGTCTTAAATCAAATGCACGGGATTTGCGAAGAAAATAACAGCGAATGCATATATGATTTTGGAGGATATTTTATTATTAACGGAAATGAAAAAGTTTTAATTTCGCAAGACAGAATTAACGAAAACAAAACTCTAGTATTTCATCCTAATAATAATAGTGAAGGTCTATATGCAGAAATTAGGTCTGTTTGCAATTCAACATATCTTCCGCCTAAAACAACATGTCTTAATATGAGTGGTAAGTTAAATCATATGGGTCGTATCATTCGTATCAATACGTCGTTTCTAAGGTCCGAAGTTCCAGTATTTGTATTGTTCCGTGCTCTAGGTATTATTAGCGATAAAGAAATTATTCATCATATTGTATATGATACAGAAATTGAAGAGAATAAGAGAATTATCGCCGAACTAATGGCGTGTTGTGAAGATGCGTGTGATATTAAGACACAAGAGCATGCCGAAAATGTTTTAATAAAAATTATGAATGGTTCAAACAAAAATAATGAATATGCGACAAATAAAGCATTGCTCCATAGTAATTTAACAAACGATTTCCTTCCTCACGTTGGAAAAAGTTACAGACGTAAAGCTCTATATATCGGTTATATTATTCGTAAAATGATTAGAATATATCTAGGTTATGATACATACGATAATCGCGATTCTTATATTAATAAGCGCGTAGATAGTCCAGGAGTTTTAATGAGTAACCTATTTCGCCAATGTTATGGCAAACTCACAAAAGAACTTAAGGTTGCAATTGAAAAAGAATTAAGTATGTGGAGAGGAAATTCTAATACTCCTTTGTGTAACATTATATCTGATATCAGTATTCATAGATTTTTCAAACAATCTTTGTTAGAATCGTGGATTAAATATTCATTTTCTACAGGTAATTGGGGTATTAAAAGTATTGGAAGTTTTCAAAATATCAAACAAGGTGTATCTCAAGTTCTAAATAGAATGTCTTATGCAAGCACATTATCGCATTTGAGACGTATTAATACTGCAATGGAAAAAAATGGAAAATTGGTTCAACCTAGAAAACTGGATAATTCTCAAATCGGTATGATTTGTCCAGCGGAAACGCCAGAAGGCAGTTCAGTAGGACTTGTGAAAAATATGGCACTAAGTACTAATATTTCTATTGCAATGAATAGTTATCATATTAGAAATATTCTATCGGAATTAGGTGTAGTAGTATACAATGATACTTATACATCTAGTAATAAAAATTGTGAAAAATCGGCAATTGCATTCCTTAAAAATATGGGAAATAGTAATAATATTTATGTTATTGTTAATGGTGATATTATTGGTTATCATACTAATCCTTTAGAATTGTATAACAATCTCAAACATTATAAAAGATCAAGTATTATCCATCCTATGACATCAATTGTTTGGAATATTCAAAAATCAAATATTATTATCAGCACCGAGGCGGGGCGTATGTATAGACCTTTATACATTGTTGATTATAATAAAGAGTTGAATAAAAGCGAATTGCGAATTGAAAGAATCTTGAAAAGAAAGAATATTAAATGGGAAGATTATATTAAAGATAAACGATTTGACTACTTTATTTCACCAAACGAACAAATTGACAATTATGATGACCCAGAAAGTTATTTAGATAAAGAAGGATTTATTGAATATATGGATTGTGATGAAATTAATAACGCAATGATTGCTACATTTCCTTCTGATTTAGAAGAGGGAATGAAAGGTACAGCACTTCCTCCGTGTTTCACTCATTGCGAAATTCACCCTAGTTTAATGAATGGTATTCTGGGTGTTAATATTCCATTTAGCGACCATAATCAATCTCCGCGTAATTGTTATCAATGTGCAATGGGAAAGCAAGCGCTAGGTATTTATGCAAGTAATTTTAATAGACGAATTGATACAATGGGAAACATTTTGAATTATCCTCAAAAATCTCTAGTATGCACTAAATTATCAAAATATACAATGGCGCATAAACTACCTTCAGGTGTAAATGCGATCGTTGCTATTATGACACATACTGGATTTAATCAAGAAGATAGTATTATGATTAATCAATCAGCATTGGACAGAGGATTGTTTACTAGTACATATTATAAAGCACATAGAGATGTATGTAATAAAAATCATAGCACAGGCGAAGAAGAAATATTTACGAACCCCTGTGATAAAACTGATAAAAAACCCTATTGTTATGATAAACTAGATGATAGTGGGTTTGTTCCAAAAAATACATATGTGACAGGAAATGATGTTATTGTAGGAAAAGTTATGCCCAAGAAAATAAATGGAGAAATATCATATCAAGATAGTAGTTTAACTATGAAAGCTAATGACGACGGATATATTGATATGAATTATAATGGTGTAAATAGCGAAGGTTACAAATTTTGCAAAGTACGCATTCGTAAAAACAGAAAACCAGAAATTGGAGACAAATGTGCTAGTTGTAGTGCACAAAAAGGTACTATTGGAATGACATATAGACATCAAGATATGCCTTATACAAAAGATGGTATTGTACCTGATATTATTATGAACCCACACGCTATTCCATCGAGAATGACTATTGCTCAATTAATGGAATGTATTATGGGAAAAGCAGGATGTCATATTGGAGCATTTGGAGATTCAACCCCATACAACGATTGTTCTGTAGAAGATATTGCAAAGGTTCTAGAACAATCAGGAATGGAAAGATACGGTAATGAAATTATGTATAATGGAAGAACTGGTGAGCAAATTCACACAGAGATATTTATCGGTCCTACATATTACCAAAGGTTAAAACATATGGTTACTGATAAGGTACATTGTTTAACTGACGACCACGATGTCCTAACAAGCGCTGGGTGGAAAAAAATTAGTGATATCAAAAATGAAGATATGGTAGCTATTTTGAAGAATGATAAACTAGTTTATGAAAACCCTATTGCAGTATACAAATATCCTGACTATAAAGGTTATATGTATAATATCTCAAATAATCAAATTGATTTAGATGTAACAATTGGTCATCGTATGTATATTAAAGAAGGAACTGATAATAATTATAAACTTGTAGAAGCGAGTAAAATTAAGGGCAAAGAAGTTACATATAAAAAAGATTGTATTCGCGATGAAGTTGATTATCAACTTAGCATTCCAGGTTCTAATATTGTTAATATGGAAGCACTACTATCATTTATTGGAAGATTGTATGCAAATAATGGCATATATAAACATATTAATAATTTAATAAATGAGTATGGTAATAATTATGATAATAATGGTATCATAAATTATATTAATAGTTTAGATAAATATTATTTGCCCGAATGGGTATGGGAATTGAGTACTAAACAATGTAGGATGCTTATTAAGGGTCTAGTATCTGTTAAAAACGAAGATATTATTCATAATTTTCAAAATATGTATTGTACCCTTGTTGAAAATTTGGCAGATGATATGATGAGACTATTAATTCATGCTGGATGGAGTGGTATTAAATCACGATATAAAAATTATTGGAAGATTACTATAATTAAACACAAAAATTCTCCAAAAATTAATATGAATGATAAATCATATAATGAAAATATATATTATTATGAAGGTTCTGTATATTGTCTAAATGTATCTACTGAAATATTTATGGTAAGACGCAATGGTAAATCAGTATGGACAGGTAATTCTCGAGGATCAAATGGTCCTATTGTTATGCTTACTAGACAACCCAGTGAAGGAAGGGCGCGTTCTGGAGGTCTTCGATTAGGAGAGATGGAAAGAGATTGTTTCATTGCTCACGGAACTTCGAATTTCTTAGCAGAGAGGATGTTACATGTATCTGATAATTACCGCATCTTTGTGTGTAAAAAATGCGGTATGCATGCAAATGTTAATACAGACAAAAATATTTATAGTTGTAAATACTGCAATAATAATACAGATATTGCACAAGTTAGAATGCCATATGCATTTAAACTATTAAATCAAGAATTATATACTATGAATATTATGATGAGATATATATGTAATTAAATGCGATTTGATATTATTTTACTAAGAAAGAATTCTATATTTTTTAAATTTTTATTATATATAAACATTTGATATATATTTTTATAAAAGATATGGGTGATAATTATAAATTATATAATATTTTAGAAGTTAATAAAAATGCATCAGACGATGAAATAAAAAGTGCATATAAAAAAAAAGCAATGCAGTACCATCCTGATAAAAATAAGGGAGATGCAGATAGCGCTACTAAATTCAAGGAAATATCTAATGCATATAGTATTTTAAGCGACAAGGAAAAAAGGAACAGATATGACCATTGCGGAGATAATAATTATAATGAAGGAGGAGGAAATGATGAAATGAGAAATCACAGAGATATTTTCGAGGCATTCTTTAGAGGACATGAAGGAGGATTTCCTGATAATATATTTGGTTTTGGAAGCGGAGGCAGACCAGGACGACAAGAAAGAAGACAGAATAAAGCAGATTCTATAGAAAGTGTATTTAATCTAACATTAGATGATGTATATGAAGGGGTTAAAAAAGATTTAAATATAAAATTGAAAAAGTATTGTACTAGTTGCAATACAGAATGTCCTGATTGTGATGGCAAAGGATTTATACATCGCATACATAATATGGGAATTATGCAAACTATTTTTCAATCTCAATGTAATAAATGTGGAGGTGATGGAATAATTATTCAAGGAAAATCTTCATGTAAACTATGTAATGGAAAGGGATTTTTTAATAAGGATGTTAAAGCAACTTTAATAATACCAAAAGGTGTTAATGAATCATATAGAACAGCATTTCCTGAATTAGGCGAACAACCTAAAGTCGAAAATATAAAACCCGGAGACTTAATTATTAGCATTAGAATAGAAGAACATCCCCACTTTGTAAGAAGTGGCAATGACCTTCATTATAAAACAGAGATTTCTTTCATTAATTCAGTAGTAGGTGTAAATATTACAATTCCATATTTTAAAGAAAATATAGAAATTAATACAAACATTTTTGGTGTAATTTCAAATGGCAAAAAATATATGATTGAAGGTAAAGGACTTCCAATTATGAATACAAATAATAAAGGAAATATGTATATAGAATTTAATATTACTTATCCTAAAATTAAAAACGCAGAAAAAATAGAAGATTTAAAAAAATTATTAAATGAAGTTTTTATATAGATAATTTATTTTTCTTATTATCAACGGCATATTTTATATTATAAATAGGTGCTAGATTAGTAAAATCAGAATCAAATCCGTATTTTTTTATAAAATTTAACAATTCATACGCAGAAGGATCTTTTAATATATCCTTATTATCATATCTAGATACAACAAATGTATAATCATCTTTTGATATAATATCTTTATTAACATAATACATTTTACCTTTATATTCGTGTTCAATAGGATGTCCAAAATCTACATCTAAATCGTAATAATAAAATGCCTTCTCATTTAATTGATTATCAATATCATTATCTCGATGCGGAATTAAAACATCTGTATCAATATTACTTCCAAAATTAACTAATGTATTATTATTTACAAAATCATATTGAATATAAAATATATAATTTTTTAATACATTTTTTATTTCTTTCTTATGAATAACGTATATATTATATACATATGGATAATCTATACTATCATTTATTGTCGTTGTTAACTCTATATCTCTACATCTTTTAATATTATTTGCTTCTCTATATATTGTATCGTAATATATTATAAGTATTATGAAAATCATTAGAAGTATGAAAAATATACATATAAAATGTTGATATATAGTAATATTATAAGAGTGTTCTCCTATAGTAGACAAAGTATACAAAATATAATAAGAGTACGCTTCAATTGGAATAATATAAGATTTCATCAATTCATTCATTATTTACTTTAATATAATAATTTTATATTATGTAAATACTTTATCATTATTTATTTTAGCATATATAATATCATATATTATACTTGGATTGTAATCTTGTTCTTTTGCATAATTTTTTGTAAATTTTATTAATTCTTTAGAGGAATAATTATATATAGGATTATTATTTTCATCTACGCATAAATATTTATATTTTTCAGGACTATTAAAAATAATAGGGTTTATATTTTCTATAGTATCTACATCCATATTTCTTAAATTAAAATATTTAACTTTTAAACTATTATCATTATAATTTTTATATTTTAATAAATCGTTTTTTATTTTTTTAATATTACACTCAGTTTCGACATCGATAATTACATTTTTTTGATCATTTGTTAAAGTTTTCTTTTCAAATAATTCAATTTTATTATATATTTCGGATTCTGTATATAAATCTTTCATTATATACCTTATATTTTCTTTCGCTAAATCTTTTCCGTCAGCATTTAATGTATTTTCTAATATATATTTATTAAATTTATTATTAATTTCAATGCTATATTTTTCATTAATATGTTCTTTAATTGAATTATCAATAAAAAGTTCAAAATCTATATATGAAGATTTATCTTTTAATTTACTTTTTAATTCTTCCTTTTTTTCTGTTGTTGCTTTAGGATTATCTAGTCCATCTATAATATTTATAATTAATTTTTTTCTAAATTCTTTTATTTCATCATCAGTATAATATATAACAGTATTATATTTAACATATTCTATAATTGTTTTCATTTTTATGAAATCGTATGTTATCTTAATGATATAGTTTGATATCTTAATATCCAATGAATCATTATCTATAATAATTATATTATAAACATAAGGTTTTTTCTTATAAGTGTTTTCTTCTATTATTTGAAGAATTTGTCCGCATTTAGATATTTTTTTAGCATCAGCATATACATTATCCCAATATAACACAATTGATAATATAAATATTATACTTATGAAAAATATGTTAAAAATCAATTCATAATTATTAAAATTATTACTAAAAACATTTTTAAGTTGATTATTATAAGAATAAAAAATTATATTGATCGTTTCGTTTTTTTCTAGATAAATATATAAAACTATTAATAAAGGTATAATAAATATTGCAACAAAAATAAATACGCCTACTGTAATATATAATTCATTTGTATATATTATATATGCTAATAATATAAATAGAAGTGTAATATATAATTTATAATTAAAACTATCTTTATTGTCTTCATAAGGAAATATAAGATTAAATGTTGCAATTATAAATAATATACCTATTGTTTTTATAATTTTAGAAAAATCTAATATTTCATTTAATATAATAGAGTTTGATAATTCAATAGAAGATACACTTTCTATTACATTATTTTTTTGAACATATTTTAATGTTTCCGGGAAAGAATTTATTAAAGTTGCATCCATTTACTTATAATAATTATAATATTTTTATCCTAAATTTACATAGGAAATGCTTTTTTAACATTTTCTTCAAATCCATTATTAAGATAATTATTTTTAAAACTATTTTTTTCATAAGTCTCTTTGCTAGTTGATATTATAATATTATTTATAATATTTGCCTCAGCGGTATGTGTTAATGCTAAAATATATCCTACATTATAATAATCTTTTCTATCGCGAAAAGATTTAGTAGCTTCATAATGATTTTTGTCTATTTCTTCAATATAAGGTCCTATTTGAAATTGCGCAAATAATTGTTTCATATTTTGCGATAAAGAAGGCATATTTACAAACTTTTCTTTTTTACCGCCGTAAAATACTGCAAACATTTCTGCAAAACTTTTATTTATGAATGTAAATAAAAATATTTTACCTTCAAATAAATCAAAAATTTCTTTTAATTTTCTAAAGAATTCCCATTTTCTAGGTTGCTGTCTATCAGTAACAAATGGCCACGGAATTATCGAATAAATAAATAAACATATTAAAAGAGCAATATAAAAAACTATTAACAGTATTGTAATAGTTTGGAATAATATAGTTGCTCCTGTTAATACATATACATTTTTAACAAATAATTCAAAAATTGTTCCAAGTCCATATGAAATCCAATTAGAATCATCGCCAACAACAGCTTTCCAAAGCCATTTAAAACATGGAATCTTCTTAATTAACCATATAATAACCGCAATTACACAATTATATAAAATTATAAATAGACATATTATCCAAGCTACTTTAATATAAGTTAGAAAAACTGGATTAAATTTAGAAGAAAACTTTTGAAGAAATTTATATGTTAAAAATGCCTTCTGTTTCTTTTTTTCTATTTCTGACATATGAATTCTATTAATCCTCTATATTAATATTTTTAATATTAAATGTGCTACAATAATAGTTATTTATTTTAATATTATTTAGTAAATATATATTATAAATATTAATCAATAATACTTCAAACGAATATTGTTCGTATTTTGAAAAATAATTATTAAATATGTTCTCTAACTCCTTCTCAAATATTTTTTCTTTTGAATAATAAATATCTATTATGTCACTTTCAGCATCATATATTATATCATTGTCAATATTTTCATTATAATTATTTTTATTAATAAAATTTTCAATTTGTTTATTTAATTCGTCGAAAAAACACATGAGAATAATAAATATTTTATGTGAATTACAAAATCAATTTTTCATACAATATAAAAATATTTAAACATATTTAATTTATTATATAAAAAATTGATTAAAGTGAATATTATATTATAACATAAGAATGACTTCCGTCAAAAAACCATGCATTAATTCTTCAAAACACTATTACACAGGAACCGAATTATCGCCACTGCATTTTGGACTGTCAGCGGAAGGTTATGAAATAAATTCAGTAATGGAAGGATATGACAAAGAACTTTGGGTTGTTGATATTAAAAATAACAAAAAGGTTTGGGTAAAGAATGATACAATTATTAGAATTACTCGCGAAGATCCTGTTATAAATAATATAGAACCTATACTAAATGAAAATAATAAATTAAACGAGAAAATTGTAAGTATTATGAATTCGAATAAAGCTATTATTGAAAGTAGTAAAAATGAAGAAAATCCTAGTGTAGAAAATAATATATCTCTTGTTGCAAATATTGATGTATCAAATATTTTAGATAAGAGTAAAAAGTCAACAGATTACAATGTTTTTGTAAAATATCGTCTTAATCAACTGAAGGATATTAGTAAAAATAAAAAAGAAAATTTTAATAATGTTAAAAATGAATGGCACGAAATTAAGAAGGATAAAGAAAATTTTAAAGTTGTAATGTCTAATGCAAAATTATGGTATGTAGAATTAATGAATAACATTTGATTAATTATTATATAAAAATTGATTAATTATTTAAATAAATAAGAATAATAATAAAGTATATGAATATTATTAGATTAAATAAAAATAATAATATTGTACTTGTAGATTGTAGTTATTATATTTTTCATAGATATTTTGCTACAATGAGTTGGTATAAGTTTCAAAAAGATTATATTGAAATTGATGTAAATAAAAATATTGATAATCAAATATTTATTAATGCCTTCTATAAGCATATAGATAATGATATTAAAAAGTTCTGTAAAATATGGAAGACTAATAAGAATAATATAGTACTTTGTAATGATTGTTTGAGAAGTGATATATGGAGAAATGACTTATACGATAAATATAAAGCAACAAGAAATCAAAAAAACAATTTTAACAAGCATATTTTTAGTATTTTTAATGAATATATCAAGAAATTAGGATTACAATCTATACATTCAGATAGATTGGAAGGAGATGATATTATTTATCTAACACATAAAAATATTAAAACAAAAATTAATTCTAAAATTATCATTATAACAAATGATAACGATTTTCTACAATTACTTGATACAAATATACTTATTTATAATATGCAATTTAAAGAATTAAAAGTGCGCGGATATAATAATGCAAATATTAATTTGTTATTTAAAGCTATTTATGGTGATAAAAGCGATAATATTCCAAAAATTGGAGCAGGTATTACAAAGGAAAAAGCATTAATTATAGCATCTCTTCCTAATAATGAAAGACTTAAGTATTTTACTGAAAATAACTTACTAGAAAGTTTTGAATTCAATATGTGTCTAATATCTTTTGAAAAAATACCGCAAAAATATATTGATATATATAATACTATTAATAAAATAGTATTGGAATAATTATATTATTGTATATTAAATCTTCTTTATTATATATTTTTTATTTTATTAATTACTATAAGAATGATTGTATATAAATTAATTAAAGAACTAAGTGAAGATGAAATATTTAGATGTATTAGATTATTAAATTGTAATTTTAAAAAAAACAGATTTAATACATATAGTAGTATTATATATTACATAATTGGAAGTGATATAATTGGTTTTGTTGGTATAAGTGATAATTATTTAAACCAATTATGTGTAAATATTAATTATAGAAATAGAGGAATTGCAACAAATTTAATAAATAAATCTAAAGAAGTTTTGGAAAAACCTTTGCATTTATTTGTAGATAAAAATAAATATAATACAGATTATTTAATAGAATTTTATAAAAAAAACAATTTTATCATAGAATATGAAAATGATATAGAAGTTAAAATGATATATAAAAATTGATTATTATTATATAATTATATAATAATACATAATAAATGGAATCTACAGAAGATACTTGTGTATATATCGATGGTTCATGCATTAATAATGGAAAAATTAATGCAAAAGCAGGGTATGGGGTGTTTTTCGATTACAATGATAGCAGAAATGAATATGGAAATATTGAAGGAAAACAATCTAACAATACAGGAGAACTTACAGCGCTAATTAGAGCATTAGAAATATTGAAAACTGAAATTAGTGAAAAAAAAATTATTGATATCTATACCGATTCGGAGTATGTTATCAAATGTTCAGGATCATATGGTTCGAAATTAGCAAAAAACAATTGGAAAACACAACAAGATAAAGTGCCTCCTAATTTAAAATTATTGCAAAAAATTTATGAATTATATAATCCAAATAAAAAAACAATTAATATTCATTATATAAAAGCTCATACAGATTTAACAGATAAACACTCTATTGGTAATAGAGAGGCTGATAAATTAGCAAATATGGCAGTTAATGGTAGTTTAAGCGAAGATACAGAAATTTCAAAATATAAAAAACCCAGAGATGATATTGCAAAAAATTATATTAATGTATCTTATACATATAAAGATAATGTTAAAAAGTTGGGTGCAAAATGGGATATGAATAATAAAAAATGGTATTATGAAGATAACTTAAATGAAGATAATATAAAATCTATTAAAGAATTTGAAGTATTAAGTTCTGTTGAAAAGGAAACAGTTAAAGAAAAAGCTGCGAAAAGTGATTCTAGAGAAGAAAATAGTTTAGATAACTCAAAAGTGTACATTAAAATACCCTTTAAAAACAAAGATAATGTAAAAAAATTAGGATGCAAATGGGATCCTGAAAAGAAATCGTGGTATTATATGTCAAATACTGACAAAAATAAGATAAGTGAAATTATGAAACTTACAACATAAACTAATTATATATTTATTAGATAGATTTCATTGATATTATTTTTTTAATATAATTAATATTTATTAAAGGTAATATGGGAGCACATTCCCATAAATGTGTTTTTAAGAATGTTTGGATTTCATAATCTAGCGGATACATATGATATAATCCATTATATTTATCACTAACATAACTTCTATATTTATTATTGAGAAGTTTTATGCTTTCTCTAGGTAACACAATTAATAGTTGCATAAATGGTTCAATATAATTTTCAGTAGCATTTATTACAGGCGATTCATATGCAATTGCGTGATTACTAATATCTTTTAGTGTAGGTGGATAATTATACGGATAATACCATTCACAATCAATATTATTACCTTTATAATATTCATAAACCCAATAAATTCCTGTAATATAGTTTTTACATGAATTATAAATAACAGAAGAATCTAATGTTATGTTGTTGTCAAATATAACCTTATAATATTCCTTATGCCAATTACTGCTATTATTATAAATTGTATGACATAGAGATGATTTATTTTTAATAGCGTAATTATCACTAGGTAATTGTGAAGTATTAAATACGTTTTTTTTAATATATTTTTCACATATATTAAAAATGTCTTTATCTTCTGTAGATGATAAATATTTAAATATATATTTCAAACATTCGTAATTAATAGTACCATTTGACACTAAAAGACCATTTTCTTCAATTGCTTTTTTTGCAATATTAATCAATTTATCTGTACCGTCCGTTTTAATATCAATAGTTAGCAGATGCGGGATAAAATCATTTCCAAGGATTGAACATAATGTACAATAACTTTCTACAATATCAGTATCTTTATAATTATCATTTAAACTCCATAAATTTTTAAGTTCTTTTAAGATTGCTTGTCTTAATTTATCAATATTTAAATAATTATATACAATATTTTTACTAAATTTATCTACAGTTTCTCTCATTAAATGAATATTTTTAATATGTGATATTAATGATAATATAATTAAATCTGCATCTAAACCATTAATTATTATGTCTTCGTTATTTTTTGATAATGTTTTTAATTTTTTAAAGATTTTATGCTCTCCTTCCCCACATTCATTACTTCCGCTATATATAAATTCGATATTATAAGTAGAATATCGAATTTTATTATTTATATAAGTATTCATATTGTTCATAAAAGAAGTTCCTGGCGTAATAGCATTAGTATCCCAAACAGGTTTAATAATATGACTAGCATCTATTTTATTTCTATAAATAGTTAGATAGCGTCGTTTTCTTTGTTGTATAATTTTTGCCATAGGCGCAACGCCGTCTGCACATATTACATATTTTTTTGCACCATATGTTTCTATATATTCTTCTATTTTTTTCCATAAACCTTCCAAAATCTTTTCTTCAATATCATTTTCATTAGGTTGAGTAGAACTATTTTCATAGATTTTAAGAACTTGTTGTGCAACATTATGTATAATTCCATTAAAATCTATACAATAAATATCTGTATTTTTTGGTTTATTATTGTGTAAAATATCTTGATATTTTTTTGTCAATGAATAAAAATAATAAGGAATACCCATAACTACTATTCTTTTACTACTATATATTTATATGATTATCAATTTTTATTTTTCTTTCTATGATAATAGAATATATATAATAATAATGAAGAGAGATACTATAAATATAAGTGATATATTTTTTGGTTCTGAACAATCAAAATATGCCGGAATTGCACTATTTATGACAATTATAATACTGTGTTTAATAATATTATTTACAGGAAGTAAAATACCTATTGGAGAAAGATTTGTCTTTGTGATATTTATATTAATAATATCTGTCCCTTCTATATTAATGTCTCTGTTTGAGTTAACTTGTATAGTTACTGGAGGAAATAGCACTACTCGTTGGTGGTGTTGGTTATTAGCATGGTTTATAGCAATAATAATAATATTATACTGTGTAATGATAATAGTATCTATGCTTATTTCAATGTCTAATTTTGAAATGGCAAATGATAGACTAGATTATTCAAATGAAAAAAATAAAGTTAATAAAGAAGATGCCAATATATATGCTAAGAATTTATTAATAGAGAATAATTATAAAGAAGTTTCGCAAAAACCTCCTGTACACACAACATCTCATACATCCCCTTCTGTAATGCATGAGATGCAAGATATGCAAGTATCTCCGTCTGTTAATACTATGAGTCAACAACCCTCCTTATCTCAAAAACAACCCCCTTCTTACAGCGAACCTAAACACAATGTTGCTGCTGGAAATATGTTATCATTTCCCCAAAATTCATCTGATTTATCTGGTTTTGATACAAATGATAATTATTTAACTTTAGATAAGGCGAATACTCCCGATATTAACTATTCTTCTGAATATAAACAAAGCCCTAATAATAGTGTTTCTAATTATGATGGTTTTGATAGCAGTGATAAATTATCTCCATTCTAGATTGCAAAATATTTATTTTTATAAATTATAATATAGATTTTTAAATACATTTAAGAAATCTTTAATATTATATATTAATGTTGATATTTCTAAATAATGAAAAAAATATACGATGAAAATAGTAAGAAAAATAATTATTTCCGTCCACAATGTTGTAGAAATTGCGGATTAAATGGTCATTTATATAAGGATTGTCCTCATCCAATAATGAGTTTTGGAATAATCTGTTATAAAATTGTTAATGATAATATTAAATATATTATGATACAACGTAAGGATAGTTTATCTTTTATGGAATTTGTAAGGGGAAAATATAATATAGAAGACAGTAAATATATTATGAAATTAATTGAGTATATGACTGATTCTGAGAAAAAAATACTATTAAGTAATACATTTGATCAAATATGGAATTATACATGGTGTCAATTAAATCATGGTTCATTTAAACATACAAAAGAATATATAGAATCAAAAAATAAATTTGAAATTATTATGAATGACTATAATATCAAAAATTTATTATTTACAAAAAAAAATAATAATATTTCAGAGCAAGAATGGGGATTTCCAAAAGGTAGAAAAAAACTAAAGGAAAGTGATGTTGATTGTGCCATACGCGAATTTTGCGAAGAGACGCAATTAAATAAAACTGACATAGAAATAGATACATCTATAATACCTTTTCAAGAAATTTTTTTTGGAACTAATAATATATTATACAAACATGTATATTATATTGCAAAAATAATTAATGATAATGCAGAAATTTCTCTAGATAATAATTGTATAGAGCAAATTAGAGAAATACGTTCTTTGAAATGGTTTTCTGAAAAGGAAGTATTAAATCATATAAAAAATCATAATATAGAAAGAATTAAAATTTTTAAAAAAGCAAATAGTATAATTAATTATAATAAATCTCTGATGTAAATAGGATAATAATGGAAGAATGCCCTAATGGAAAAGAAATAAATCCAAAAACTGGTAGATGTATTAATAAATGTAGAGAAAACGAAGAAAGACATCCATTGACTTATATATGTATGTCTAAATGCAAATTAGGTCCTAGAGATAAAATAACTGGATTATGTCCAAAAGCAAAACCTAAAAAATTAATAAAATTAAAAAAAATATGTAATGATGATCAAGAAATAAATCCAAAAACTGG